>Ga0105244_10000466_pt1 | contig 36909 bp, 27 predicted proteins | sample KBSM44metaG_FD_80423 | JGI IMG/M metagenome (GOLD analysis project Ga0105244, IMG submission 80423) | Miscanthus rhizosphere microbial communities from Kellogg Biological Station, Michigan, USA - KBS M4-4 metaG | ecosystem: Host-associated > Plants > Roots > Rhizosphere > Soil | place...
ATGCGTTGGTTCGAATCCAGCCGCCCCTGCCATTTTCTATACTCATCCAGGTTACCCTCAGCCTCTAGGTACTGCGCGTGTCCAAGATGATGGTCTTTACGGGGAATGCCAACCCCGATCTCGCTCGGCGTGTAGTACGTCAGCTGCATATCCCACTGGGTGATGTTTCTGTTGGAAAATTTTCCGACGGTGAAATCAGCACTGAGATTAATGAAAACGTCCGCGGTAAAGACGTCTTTATCATTCAGCCGACCTGCGCACCCACGAACGACAACCTGATGGAACTCGTCGTGATGGCTGATGCCTTCCGTCGCTCCTCAGCGTCCCGAATCACTGCTGTGATTCCCTACTTTGGTTATGCCCGCCAGGATCGCCGTCCGCGCTCCGCACGTGTTGCAATCAGCGCAAAAGTTGTCGCTGACATGCTGACCGTGGTGGGAATCGATCGTGTACTCACGGTTGATCTTCATGCTGACCAGATTCAGGGCTTCTTCGACATTCCGGTAGATAACATCTACGGCTCCCCCGTTCTGGTGGATGACATCGAAGATCAGCGCTTTGAAAACCTGATGATCGTTTCCCCGGATATCGGCGGTGTCGTGCGTGCACGTGCTGTCGCCAAATCCCTGGGTGTCGATCTCGGGATCATCGACAAACGCCGTGAGAAAGCCAATCACTCCGAAGTGATGCATATCATTGGTGATGTCGAAGGGCGTACCTGCATTCTGGTTGATGACATGGTCGATACCGCCGGCACGCTGTGCCACGCGGCCAAGGCCCTGAAAGAGCATGGTGCTGCCAAGGTCTTCGCCTACTGCACACACCCTGTGCTGTCGGGTCGGGCGATCGAAAACATTGAAAATTCCGTGCTGGACGAACTGGTGGTGACCAACACCATCCCGTTGTCCGCCGCCGCTCAAGCCTGTGGCCGTATCCGTCAACTGGATATTGCCCCGGTAGTCGCCGAAGCGGTTCGCCGCATCAGCAACGAAGAATCGATCAGCGCGATGTTCCGTTAACTGACATCACGCAGACGAAAAGCGCCCCGCCCTGACATCCGGTCAGGGCGGGGCTTTTTTGCCCATACCATCCGAGCGCTGGTCGCAAACGCAACGGTGGATGTGGTTAATTTGGAGATACAACATGAACGAATTTACCCTGAATGCAGAACAGCGTTCCGACCTGGGGAAAGGTGCGAGCCGCCGCCTGCGTCGTCTCGCTAGCCTGGTTCCAGCTGTCGTCTACGGTGGCGACAAAGCCCCCGAGTCCATCAGCATGCTGGCCAAGGAAGTTGCCAAACTGCTGGAAAACGATGCGGCCTACAGCCACATCATCGAGCTGAACGTTGGTGGCAAGAAGCAAAACGTCATCATCAAGGCGCTGCAACGTCACCCGGCCAAAGGCCACGTGATGCACGCTGACTTCGTGCGCGTTATTGCCGGCCAGAAACTGACCGCAATCGTGCCGATCCACTTCCTGAACGAAGAAGCTCCGGTCAAGAAAGGCGGCGAGATCTCGCACACTACCACTGAACTGGAAGTGACCTGCCTGCCGAAAGACCTGCCAGAGTTCATCGAAGTTGATCTGGGCACGCTGGAAGTAGGTGACAACGTTCACCTGTCCGAACTGAAAGCCCCTAAAGGCGTTGAGTTCGTCGCTTTGGCACACGGTACTGACCTGGCAATCGCCAACGTCCACGCACCGCGTATCGTCAAAGACGAAGAAGAAGGTGAAGCTGAAGAAGGCGCTGCCGAGTAATTCATTACTTGGTAACGTCGGAGTTGCTCAGGAGACATCGCGAGCGATAGCAGGCAAAGCGGGCGAGATCGCTGAGTTTACATCATGGTAAATGAGCAGTTTTCGTCCACATTGCCGCTGTCGTCAGCGGTTCAACCCTCAACTCCAAAGGAAGAGCCCCTGTCGTGACCGCCATACAACTGATCGTGGGCCTGGGAAATCCAGGCGCCGAATACGAACAGACCCGGCATAACGCAGGGGCTTTTTTTGTTGAGCGTATTGCTGCGGCGCAACGAGTCAATCTCGTTCCCGAGCGCAAATTCTTTGGCCTGACCGGGCGCTTCACGCACCAGGGTCAGGATGTTCGTCTGCTGATTCCCACCACTTACATGAACCGCAGCGGCCAGGCTGTCGCGGCACTCGCCGGCTTTTATCGCATCCCGGTCGAGTCGATTCTGGTGGCGCATGACGAACTTGACCTGCCTCCAGGCGTCGCCAAACTCAAAGTGGGCGGCGGCCATGGCGGTCATAACGGGCTGCGCGACATCATTGCGCAGCTCGGCAATCAGAACACATTCCATCGCTTGCGGCTTGGCATTGGCCACCCGGGCGATGCCAGCAAGGTATCCGGCTTTGTCCTGGGTCGAGCGCCACGCGCCGAACAGGAAAAACTGGACGCCAGTATCGACTTTGCCCTCGGCGTGCTGCCGGATATCTTCGCCGGTGAATGGAACCGGGCGATGAAAAACCTGCACAGCCAGAAGGCCTGACATCACTCGAGGGGAAACACCATGGGATTCAATTGCGGCATCGTCGGCCTGCCTAACGTCGGCAAGTCCACCCTGTTCAACGCCCTGACCAAATCTGGTATCGCGGCCGAGAACTTCCCCTTCTGCACCATCGAACCGAACAGCGGCATCGTGGCCATGCCCGACCCGCGTCTGGCGGCCCTGGCAGCTATCGTCAACCCGAAACGCATCCTGCCGACCACCATGGAGTTCGTCGACATCGCCGGCCTCGTGGCAGGCGCTTCGAAGGGCGAAGGCCTGGGCAACAAGTTTCTCGCCAACATCCGCGAGACCGACGCCATCGCCCACGTGGTGCGCTGCTTTGAAGACGAGAACGTGATTCACGTTTCCAACAGCGTCGACCCCAAGCGCGATATCGAGATCATCGACCTGGAACTGATCTTCGCCGACCTCGACAGCTGCGAGAAGCAACTGCAAAAGGTTACCCGCAACGCCAAGGGCGGCGACAAGGACGCAGTGGTCCAGAAAGGCCTGCTCGAGCAGTTGATTGCACACTTCAGCGAAGGCAAGCCTGCACGCAGCCTGATGAAGAGCATGAGCAACGACGAGAAAGCCAACATCCGTGGCTTCCACCTGCTGACCACCAAGCCGGTCATGTACATCGCCAACGTCGCCGAAGACGGTTTCGAGAACAACCCGCTGCTGGACGTGGTCCGCGCCATCGCTGAAGAAGAAGGCGCAATGCTGGTGCCGGTCTGCAACAAGATCGAAGCCGAAATCGCCGAACTCGATGACGGCGAAGAAAAAGACATGTTCCTCGAAGCCCTGGGCCTCGAAGAACCCGGCCTGAACCGCGTAATTCGCGCTGGCTACGAAATGCTCCACCTGCAGACCTACTTCACCGCAGGCGTCGAAGAAGTCCGCGCCTGGACCGTCCGTGTCGGTGCCACCGCACCACAAGCCGCAGGCGTGATCCACACCGACTTCGAAAAAGGCTTCATCCGCGCCGAAGTGGTGGCGTATGACGACTTCATCCAGTTCAAGGGTGAGTCAGGCGCCAAGGAAGCCGGAAAGTGGCGTCTGGAAGGCAAGGAATACATCGTCAAGGACGGTGATGTGATGCATTTCAGGTTTAACGTCTGATTCGAGTCTTCGGTTTCAGGGGCATCCTGAAACACTTCGAACTGCACACCTCGATAAAACCGCGCCCTGACGCGGTTTTATCGTTTTTGGGCTGCCTGCGAGAAACGCGCCTTGCGCCTGATACGCTCCATTTTTGTGTTGCACTAAAAGCAACAAAGTTTTCAGTTTGTGTTTTTGCTCGCTCTTCGACCCCATGTCCATACTCCCCTACCGACACAGGAGATGGATATGAGCCCTCTTTGGCAGCGCCTTCGCGAACAGGCTCACCAGTTGAGCGAACGCAATCCAGCATTAGGCGAATACGCCAAAAGCCACCTGCTCGACTACGAAACGTTCGAGGCTGCGCTTGCCGCAAACCTCGCGCGTCAGATTCAGGCTCAAGCCAGTAACGTAGCACTGGAGAGCTGGTTCAAGTCGATCATCGACGCCAACCCCGGTATCGCAGAAGCGGCCGCAGCCGATATAAACCACCTGGAAATCGTCAATCCGGCTTGTCCTGACCACCTCACCGCTTTTCTGACCTTCCGCGGTATCCTCGCTGTGCAGGCTTATCGCATCGCCCACGCACTCTGGGCTGAAGGAGACGTGCAAAGCGCGGTGCTCTTACAGAACTGGGCGGCCAATACCTGGAGCATCGACATTCATCCTGCCGCTCGTCTGGGCCGGGCGCTGTTCGTCGATCACGGTATTGGCCTGGTCATTGGCGAGACCGCTGTAGTCGAGGATCAGGTAAGCCTGTGGCACGGCGTCACTCTGGGCAGCACACTCAGCGAGGCGGGCGACAGACATCCCAAGATCCGCCGGGGCGCATTGATTTGCGCCGGTGCAACCGTTCTGGGAAACATTGAGGTGGGAGCGCGTGCAATCGTGGCGGCCAATGCGGTGGTACTCAAGCCGGTAGCCGCAGGAACCGTGGTTGCGGGCGCTCCAGCCAAGGTAGTAGGCGACGCTCCCGCAGCCCTCGCAACCTTTAAAGCAAAATCCCGACGCTAACAGGAGATCCCGCCATGACAGCTACCGCGCAGTTCCCGCAGGGTATCGATCATCCTCTGGTCACGGTACGCAATCACTCCGAGGCACTGGAACTCTATCGCAAGATGGGGTTCGCGCCCTCTCCGGTCAGCCGTCACCCTTGGGGAAGTGTCACATCCCTGATGATGTTCCCGGGTAACTTCATCGAACTGATCGGCGTAGAGGATGCCTCCAAATTCGGAACTAACGCGGTAAACGGCTTCTGTTTCGGCCGTCAGTTGGGGCAATTTCTCGACCGCGGTGAAGAAGGCATTTCGTTGGTAGCACTGCACAGAAAAGATGCCGATGCTGACCACACCCGTCTGGTGCAGGCTGGTCTGGAAAGTCAGGGTCGTATCGACTTTCGCCGCAAGATGACCTTGCCCGATGGTCGTCAGGATGAAGCGGTGGTTTCCCTGGCCTTGTTTATAGACCCTGAACTACCGGACGCCTCCAACTTTATCTGCCATCAACACAGGCCAGAGCTGATATGGGTTCCAGACTGGCAAAACCATCCCAATGGCGCGGACGCAATCCTGGCGATCACCTACCTTGCAGAACCCCGGTTACTGGAGACCCGCTGGAGAGCGATCTATGGCGATGCGGTGAAGTACAACGGCGAGGTACTGGAAGCAGATACACGATGCGGCCTGCTCAGGGCCATAGACGCAGCCACGGCAGCCCGAGAGTTTGCAGGCATCGAACTGCCCGGCAGCGTTGAAGAGCGTCCCCACGCGATTGCCATCCGGCTGCACACCAAACGCCTCGATGCGCTGCGCGCGATCCTCGAAGACAACAAGGTTGCGCATCGAGAGGCCTCGGGGCGCATCTACGTCGCACCGCAAGCCGCCGGCAACGTCATCCTGGAGTTCACTCAGAACTGCTAGACGAGGCTTATCCAAAGACCTGTCACTGTCCTGAGCGATCAGGCGGCAAATACATGGACAGAACAACCGACCCTTTCCCAACGAAAAACGCCCCGCAAACAGGTTTGCGGGGCGTTCGGACCAACATTCAGCGGATGCCGGATTATTTCTTCAGACGACCGTAACGGTCTTCAAAGCGCACGATGTCGTCTTCGCCCAGGTAAGAGCCGGACTGCACTTCGATCAGCTCCAACGGCACCTTGCCAGGGTTGGCCAGCGAGTGCTTGACGCCCAGCGGGATGTAAGTGGACTGATTCTCGGACAGGATCAGTTCCTTATCGTCGCAGATAACCTTGGCGGTACCGGATACAACGATCCAGTGCTCGGCGCGGTGGTAGTGCATCTGCAGCGACAGGCACTCACCTGGCAGTACGCTGATGCGCTTGACCTGATAACGCTCGCCGAGATCGATCGTGTCGTAGTGGCCCCACGGGCGGTTGACCAGCGGATGAGTGACGAACTCGGGACGCTCTTCTGCCTGCAGACGCTTGACCACGTCCTTGACCTGCTGGCTGTTGTGCTTGTTGGCAACCAGAACGGCGTCCTTGGTTTCGATAACGATCAGGTCCTCGACGCCAACAGTGGCAACCAGTCGATGGTGCGACTGCACCAGGCAGTTGCGCGTGTCGATTGCCATCACATCGCCTTCCAGGCGGTTGGCATTTTCGTCGTGCGGGCCCACGTCCCAGATCGCTGCCCAGCTGCCCAAATCGTTCCAGCCTGCATCCAGTGGTACGACCAGACCAAGGTCGGTGTGCTCCATGACCGCGTAGTCCACGGACTCATCGGCGCACAAGGCAAACTTCTCGGCCGAGACATGCAGGAAGTAGTTGTCGGCATCGGAGTCAGCCAAGGCTATGCGGCAGGCAGACAATATGTCGGAGCGATGCTTTTTCAGCTCAGCCAGGAACACCGAGGCACGGAACATGAACATACCGCTGTTCCACAGGTAAGCACCTGAGGATAGGTATTCGGCAGCCATCTCCGGGGAAGGCTTTTCCTTGAAGGCCTCGATCGCGAAGCCACCCTGAGCAATGGATTCACCACAGTGAATGTAGCCAAAACCAGTTTCAGCGTGAGTCGGGGTAATCCCGAACGTCACCAGACGACCCGCCTCGGCATGTACCTGTGCAACCGCTACGGCTTGTCGGAAAGCTTCTTCGTCATGGATATGGTGGTCGGCAGCCAGCACCAGCAGAATCGGGTCAGTGCCATCCGCCGTTGCTTCGAGCGCAGCCAGAGCGATGGCCGGCGCCGTGTTGCGGGCAAGTGGTTCGAGAATGACACGACGACTGCCCATTTTCGCAACACGTAACTGCTCGGCGACAATGAAGCGGTGATTTTCGTTGCTCACAACAACCGCAGGCGCGTGTTCAAGGCCTTTCAGGCGAGCCAGTGTGCGTTGAAACATGGTTCCCTGATCCTGGCCATCAAGGGCAAGAAACTGCTTCGGGAAACTCTGCCGCGACAAAGGCCATAACCGCGAACCACTACCGCCAGCCAGGATTACAGGGGTGAACATAGACGCTCCATTCTTGGGCCACGAAGGCGTGGCAAAGGCCCATTATCCGGGTGCTCTGGCTGCTATGCAACATGAAGGCCACTACAATATGCCTGCCATTCAGTAACTCCGTCGCCGCAACTGCTCGCCACCCCGTGCGAGCCAAGCCGCCGCATGTTAGTCTTCGCGCCCGATTCCGCGCCTGATTCCGCATATCCGCCACACGCAAGCGTAATACGCTGCCTTGGTACACCATTGAGAAGTAATGTAATTGATCGACATTGAGAACGACAGAACATGGATATAGGCTTGAGTTGTACGGTCTGGGCGAAAGGCGAACGTGCCGGCCATCTGGACGGTATCGGCATATATTCCAGGGCGCTTTGGCACAGTCTGACCAAGCTGAGTCAGGCTGAAGATATCCACGTCAAACCTTACGCATTCGGCAAGCACCTGCCAGTCCTGGCCTGTGGTCAGCCGCAACAGTTGTCCAGCGACTACCGTATTCATGCCGTGCTCAGTGGCGTCCTCAAACTGCCATTGGGTAGCTCGGCAAGCATCGCCAAAGACGTACAACTGTTCCATGCCACGGATCACCATATCCCGCGGATCAAAGGCGTACCTGTCGTCGCTACGATCATGGACATGATTCCGGTGCTGCACCCGGAATGGATCAAGCAAGACCTCAAGCGCCTGAAAAGCTGGCTGTTCACCACCAGCATCGAACGTGCCGATCACATCATCACCATCTCCGAATACAGCAAGCAGGACATGATTCGTCACCTGGGCATAGCGCCAGAGCGCATCAGCGTCACGCCCCTAGGCGTGGACCCTGTGTATTTCGAGCGCATCGGCGCCGCCGAGCGCAACAGGGTGCTGGACGCCTATAGCCTCAAACCCGGCTTCTTTCTGGTAGTCGGCACCCTGCAGCCTCGCAAAAACCTGCAGCGCGTGCTGGAAGCCTTCCAGCAACTGCCCGCACAGGTACGTAAAGAGCATCCGTTGGTAATTGTCGGTCGTGACGGTTGGAGCAACGAAGAACTGCTACCGCAGCTTGAGGCGTTGCAGCAACGTGGCGAAGGTCGCTGGCTGAGTTACCTGCCACAGAATGAGGTGCTGGCGCTGCTGCAAAGTGCCGGAGCGCTGGTGTTTGCTTCGCTGTATGAAGGGTTCGGCCTGCCGGCCATCGAGGCATTCGCGGCGCAGTGTCCGCTGATCGCGTCCAACAATTCTTCACTGCCGGAAGTGACGGGGGATGCAGCATGGGCTGTCGACCCGAACAGTGCGGAGAGCATCAGCACTGCAATGCTCGCCGTACTGGAACAGCCAGAAGAGCGTGAGCGCAAAGTTCAGTCAGGGCTGGGGCGTGCGCGTCATTTCAGTTGGGATGCCTGCGCGCAGAGCACGCTGGATATCTACCGCAAGGTGCTGGCGGCTCGTCGCTAGAAGAGCCACCAGGCACAAGCCCTTAAGCGCGTAGCAGGTGCGATCAGGGCGTCTTTTTCAAGGCCGAGTCCGCAGCCTTCTCGACTGCCGGATTGGTTCCACCCAGCCAGACATTGACGCTGTCGACACTCTCCTGCGGCGGACGGCCTGCCCATCGATTGAGGATGAACAGGTTGGTGATGAAGTCGTACTGTGCCCTGAGCAGGTCACGCCGCGCCTTGAACTCGTTCTGCACGCTGGTCAGCACATCGACCGCGTTCACCACGCCATAGGAAAAGGCTTTCTGCGCCGCAATACTCGATTGCTCTGCCGATCCCAGCGCGTTCTTGTTGGCGCGGATCTTCTCGACACTGGAAAACGCCGTCAGGTAGGCGTTGGTGGTTTCCTTGACCACCTGGCGGCGCACGCTTTCCACATCCTGTTCGGTGGCCAGTTGCTCGTTGTACAGCCCACGCACCCGCGCAGAGGTCGAGCCGCCGCTGTAAATCGGCACGCGCACGCCGATTGTCGCCACATAGCTGTCGCTGCGCGGTGACAGGGTGTTGTCGTAGCCCACGTCACTTTGCTGGGCACCCAAGGTGAAGGTCAGCGTCGGATAATGCCCACCCTTGCCTTCACGTACCGCGGCGTTGGCAACGTCGAGACTGCTTTCACGAGCCTTGAGCAGCGGGTTGCTGTCGATGGCCTGGGCCACCCAGGTATCCATCGATTTAGACGGCGCCTGCAGCGCAATGTCGTTTCTGATGCGGCTCAAAGGCTCGGTGATCGGCCGCCCGACAATTTCAGAGAGCGCAGCACGGCTGAGCCTGATCTGGTTACGGGCATCAACCTCCTGTGCGGCCAGCAAATCGACACGCGCCTTTAGATCCAGCAGATCAGTGACCACGGCCATCTTCTTGTCGTACATCGCATTGACCCGATCCAGGCTCTTTTGCGTCGCCCGGCGCTCAGCCATGATCAGCTCGAGTTCATCGTCGGCAGACAGCGCCTGGAAATACCGTTTGGCCAGATCAACCGTGGCCTCAGCCTGGGCATCTTCGGCCTGATGCCCCTTCTGCTCCGTCGTGCTCTTGGCCTTCTGGTAGGCTTCCCAAGCCTGCTTGTTGTACAGGTACTGGGTCAGGTTGAGCGAATAGCTGGAGTTGTTATAAAGCTCGCGCTCCGTGTCATCTTTGCGCAGGATCCGGTTGTAACTGCTGTTCGCAGTGACCTGCGGCAACAGCCCGCCAAAGGCATCACGCTCGCTGTCGACTGCCGACTGAGCACGCAGATAGGCAGACAACACTCGCGGGTCTTCCAGACGCGCCTCTCGATACAGTTTCATCAGATCCACGGAGTATGCCGAAGCACTGGTGACCTGAGGCGCAGCGGGCTGCGTAGGGTCTGCATGAACCTGAATACTGACCAGCCCGAGGGAAAGGAACACAGGAACGAAGCGCAGCACGATCATTCCTCGATCATTGATTTGATAAACACATTGGACGCCGGCTTCAACAGGTATTGAAGCATGGTCCGTTCGCCAGCATTGATCAGCACTTCAGCGGGCATGCCCGGCTGCAGCTTGTGGTCACCAAGACGCTTCAAGCCTTTCTCGGTCAGTTTTACCCGAACCAGGTAATACGGCTCACCGGCATCGTCTTTCAAACGGTCGGCGGAGATACGCGTCACCTCACCCTCGATGACAGGAGTAGTAGCACTGTTGAAGGCGCTGAAGTGAACGTCCGTCAGCTTGCCGATGGAAATCCGGTCAATGTCGGTGATAGCGACATGAGCCTCAACGACCAGCTCGGAAGATTCCGGCACGATATCCAGCAACGGCGTGCCAGCGCTGACTACACCGCCCACGGTATGAACCTTCATGTCCAGTACCATGCCGTCCTCAGGGGCCCGAATGACCACGCGAGACAGACGGTCCTGCAGCGCGGTAGCGGTCTCCTGCAAATCGAATACCTTTGACTGCACATCGCTCAACTCTTTCGCGACGTCAGAGCTGAAGTTCTTGTTCAACTGAATGATCTGCAGTTCGGTCTCGCTGATCTGTAGCTGAGTCTTGGTGATCGTGGACTCGTGATCGGCCACTTCGGACTTGAGCATGTCCAGCTTGCGCTCCTGCTCAAGCAATCGTTGCTTATCCACGAAGCCCTGAGATAGCAGATCCTTCAGCTCGGTGATCTCACTGCTGTAGGATTTTTCAAGGCTGATCTTGGTGCGGATCATGTCTCGCAGACCACTGATCTGCTGCTTCAATTGCCCGATGCGCTCGCGTTGTACCGATATCTCGGTCAGGCGGGAGTTTTTCCGGGTGCTGAATACCTGTTGCTCGCCTGCTATGGCCTCTTTGGCCCGCACACTGTCCGTACCACTGATGGTCAGTGGCGGAATCGAGGGCAGTTCGTCGCGCTCGGCGCGCAGTCGCGCCTCCCTGGCCTGGGTAGAAATCAACTGATTGCGGGTCGACTCGTATTGAGAGCGCAATTGCGAGTCGTCCAGCACGATCAGAGGATCACCCTTGTGAACGGTGTCCCCATCACGGACAAGCAGTTCCTTGACGATACCGCCTTCAAGATGCTGAACCGTCTTGCGATAACTCTGCACCATCACCACACCTGAGCCATACACCGCATTATCCAATGGAGCCAGCGCTGCCCAGGTACCGAACAGGCCGAAGGTGACCAGTACGATCGCCACACCGATCCGGCGAATCCCGCGATCGGAGGTGGGCATGTCATCCGCGTGAGTGTCGAGCGTGGATATTGTCTTAATGCTCATTCATGAATTCCTTTCACGCGCCAGGTTGCGCCGGTGCAACACCGGTGGCTGCAGGAGCCACTCGTTGCTGAGCCTGCTGCGCCTTGGCCTGTTGCTGTGCCAACTCGGCAATGACCTGATCACGCGCGCCGTACAAGGTGATGGTGCCGGCGTTCATGACCATTACCCGGTCAAGCCGCGACAGAATATTGGGGCGGTGAGAGACGATGAATACCGTGGCACCTGACTCCTTGATCAGTTGCAGCGCCACGCTCAGGGCACGCTCGCCGACTTCATCGAGATTGGAGTTGGGCTCATCCAGCACAATCAACCGCGGGCTGCCGTAGATAGCCCTGGCCAGACCGATGCGCTGACGCTGTCCACCGGACAGGTTGACGCCATCACTGCCGATCACGGTGTCGTAGCCGTCAGGCAACTGCAGGATCATTTCATGCACACCCGCGGTGCGCGCCGCCAGAACCACTTTCTCGGGGTCGACCTTGGTAAACCGGGCGATGTTATCGCTGATGCTGCCCTCGAACAGTTCGATATCCTGTGGCAGATAGCCAAGGTGCGGGCCAAGCTTCTGTTTGTCCCAGGCACTGATGTCGGCACCGTCCAGACGCACCGTGCCGTGCTGCGCAGGCCAGATGCCCAACAGAGCTCTTACCAACGTCGATTTGCCTGCCGCGCTCGGCCCGACAATACCCACAATGGTGCCAGCCGGCGTTACGAAACTGATGTTGCGAATGACCGGGTTCTTGCCACCCGGCGGTGTGACTACCAGGTTTTCGACCTGAATATGCCCTTCGGGATCAGGCAAAGCCATGCGATCCGGTTCGTTATGCAGCTTTTCAAGCGTTTCACTCAGGCGAGTGTACTGAATGCGCGCAGCCACAAAACCTTTCCAAGTGCCGATAATCTGATCGACCGGAGAAAGCGCGCGCCCCAACAGCAGTGAGCCAGCCATCATCAAGCCAGGATTCATTTGGTGAGTTATGACCAGGTACGCACCCAGAGCCAACATGATCGACTGCGCCCAGTTCCTGAAGGTTTTTGAGATTGAGGTAACAATACCGCCCTTGTCGCTGGCATCAGACTGCAGCACCAGGACTCTGCGCTGACGAACACCCCAACGAGCCATCAGAGTATCGAGCATCCCCATGGACTCGATGACTTCAGCGTTACGCAGGTTTTTGGTAGTCACCAGATTCGCAACCATGCTCTGCTGATTGGCTTCGGTCAGTGCCTTACCGGTGAACCGGTGGTTCAGATAGGCAAGTATTATCAGCACGATTGCAGAACCGACGGTCATCCATCCAAACCATGGGTGAAACAGGAACATCACGGCGGTATAAATGGGCAGCCAGGGAGCATCAAAAAATGCGAAAAGGCCATTACCGGTAAGGAACTGGCGCAACGATGTAAGGTCGTTTAGAGATTGTGCCGACGCATCCATACCGCCACTTCTCAACGCTTTCCTGAAACTGGCTCGATAGACGTCACGGCTTAGAAGGACATCCAGCCTGTTGCTGATACGAACCATGATTCTGGAGCGAACCCACTCCAGCGCTCCCATAGTGATCATCAGTACGGTCAGGATCAAGGTCAGCATGATCAAGGTCGGGACGCTGCTGCTGGGCACCACTCGTCCGGATATCTGAATCATGTAAAGGGTGGGGGCCAGCATCAAGGCGTTTACAAACAGACTGAAGAAACCGACTGAGATAAAGCTGCCTTTGCAAGCCTTGAGGGCTACCTGCAAATTATTTTCGTGTGAACGACTCATAGAATCCGTACTGATGAGAGAGCGATGAACGCGCGGCAGTGTAGCACCTGCTTTTGAAGCAAAGCAGCATTGAGGCGCCATCAAAATACGCAAAATTCAGCCAGATACAAGTGAAGGTTTCCGGGCGTCAAGGTTCGACACCGCCACACATACCGCCGGAAACCTGAACAAACTTCGAAAGTTAAATCTTTCAATCTGACAGTGCAAAAAAGCGCGCAATGCAAAAACTGTCATATAGGCAAAGGCGCAGTAAGCAGTGAAAGGATACGGATCCGACTTCAACAAGCCTTTATACGGCATAGACCGTCAGCACACGAGGCGCCCTGCCTGCAACTTAAACGATTCACCTATCGCGAATTGTAGAACAATATCGAGAGCTGGACCCGCTTGATATGAAATTCGACAGATTTGCCAAATCTGGTCTTTAGAGAAAAACGTAAATCTCTACGCCAGCGCGGAAACATCTCGAATCAATCGGACCGAGCACAAGAAAGGACTCGAAAACCTGTGGCATTCCGCCGCTTTGCGACAATAAAACGGTACTTTTGGCCAGAGTTTGTACACGAGAAATCTCCTACACAAAGCCACGAAAATTCATCTGATTCAAATTGACTTTTCCTACCAAAGGACTACTCTCGCAATCTGGCTAGCACAGAGCCACCAACCATGTGTAGCAGTACCCGAGCAGTGTGTTATCAGCCCTGTAGAAGGACTGACGGCGTAGCCGGCTTAGGATAAGAAGGAAGCTTGTTGGGTGCAGTCTCCAGAACTTGATGGACTAAAGATCAGCTCTCGCGTGACGCTGCTCGAGCCAGGAATGTACATATTCCGTTATGCCTCGCAGCCACCCGCGGACAAGCCTGTGTGCATCGCACTGCAGCAAGCCCCCCTTGGTAAGGGATCTATTGATTTCTTTCCGGCCGAAGGTGTCAGCAAGAACATGCTGACCCGGCTTGGCGATACCATCGTTGCTCGCGTCAAGGGTGGCATTACCACGGTTCTGATCACCGAATACCATATGTTCGATGCAGTCATCGACCCTATCGACTTGCGCATCGACCGAATCGACACTTCCACCGCCATCATGCGCAATTTCACTATTGCTGCGACCGCCGAACCGAGCGCGGCGATCTCGTCAACTCCCATGCCCGTGGCGCTCAAGCTGGTTGCGCATCTGCAGGGAGAAGGTGATGTGGTCTCTACGGAAGGCTGGGCAGGCGAACCTCACGGCACCCGGCGCCTTGAAGGGTTTTCCATCCTGTGGGGCGACAAGCCGGCAGGCGTGGACCTGGTTTACACCTCTACCGTTGCAGGCTCCGGCCCTAGCCCTAATGTCGCTTCGGGAGCCTTCACAGGTACCCGCGGCAAGTCTTTGCCTCTGGTCTGCGCAGGTTTCAGCCTGGTAGGACCCAATCAGCATTTTTACGAATTGTCTGGCCACCTTGTCTTCCGCGGCGCTGCGCCGCAGGTCATTGTCGCCAACCAGATGATGTACGGCCCCACTGGCACAGAGCCCCTGGTGGCGTTACACATTTGCATCGCACCCGCTACGAAGATGAACGCTGCCCGCTATAAGTCTCCGTGGGAAAACTCTGCATTGACGCAGAAAATTAGCAGCACAGGCCAGATGGCTTGAAGTAACAGGAATTTCCCATGCAATACGATGCCCCGGTAACTACAACTCAGTTCAACACTTTTCTGACGGCTACCAATCTGACTGACAGCACCACGGCTGCAATCAGTACTCTTCTGGCTCTCGACACTGCGACCACCGTAGACCTCGCTAGCTGGGATGGCGTAAACGCTCTCCAGATTCCTACCGGCCAAACCGGTACTACTGACGTCATCACCGGCACTATCGCTGGTGCACGTGGCGATCTGGTCACCCTGAATGTTACTGCTGAAGTGGCTGCTGCCAAGGCAATCATTCTGGACAGCCAGGCTAACCTGAACGTCAACATCACTCCGACCATCGCTACTGATGCTGCTGCCGACGTTTCGTCGCTGGCTCGCGTTGCTGTGTCGGCTGATGCTTCCGCTACCACTCAGTTCCTGCTGACCACTGGTACGGGCGATGACGTAATCATCGTCAATGGCAATCAGAACAACTTCATCGATGCAGGTGCAGGCAACGACACCATCATCACTGGCAACGGTAACAACACTGTTATCGCTGGTGCTGGCAACAACAACGTGATCACCGGTAGCGGCAACGACACCATCGTTCTGAGTGGCACCAACCACGCAGACGTCGTCAATGCAGGCGCAGGCTACGACGTTGTTCAGTTGGACGGTTCGGTTGCTGACTACACCTTCACTGCTGGCAACAACTTCAACGTCAACCTGACCGGCGCGCAAACTGCCTCGATCACTGGCGCTGAGTTCCTGACCTTCGTCAACACTACTACCAGCGCTGTTGAAACTGTTGTTCTGGCACAGAACGATACAGAAGCTACAGCTCTGCGCATGTTCGAAGGCATTCTGGGTCGTGACGCAGATCTGGGTGGCGCTCAGGCGTTCGCTGGCCTGGCGAATTCCGGTGCATCGTTGACCGACATCGCCAATAGCTTCCTGAACTCCTCCGAGTTTGCCGATACTTCCTCTGCGGCTCCTATCAGTAGCTTGTACACCGAACTGTTGGGCCGTGCGGCAGACGCTGGTGGCCTTGCCAACTGGCAAGCAGTGATAGCTAACGGCGGCACTCTGGCTGACGTTGCAGCAGGCCTCGCCGTTTCCACCGAGGCGCAAGCTCTCGACCAGTCGAACGGCGACTTCGTCCGTGACCTGTACACCTCAGTACTGGGTCGCGATGCCAATCAGGATCAAGGTGGCCTGAGCAATTGGGTATCCCAACTGTTCAACGGCACCAGCCGTGCTGAAGTGGCTCAGGGCATCGCTGGTTCGCAGGAAGCTGCAACCAAGGCAGATAGCGATTTCATCAACAATCTGTACCTGACCGCTACCGGTCGCGCCGCTGATGCAGGCGGCAAGGCTGCATGGAGCGACTTACTGGCCAACGGCGGCACCCACGCTGATGTTGCTATCGGCATCGTAGGTTCTCCAGAGGCAGTAGCACATAACGACAACGTTATCGTGCTGCACGGCGCGGTGTAACTAGCCCCGTCGTTGTAACAAATACGCCCGGCCGCAAGGCCGGGTCGTATGCAAAAAGGGGCGACTTTCGGGTCGCCCCTCTTTTATTTTTAAAGTGAACACGCCAGCTTATGTCCAGACACCTCGACCGTGGGCGAGAAACGCTCATGGATATGTTTCATCGCCACCGCCAGGCCGATGAGCACGACCTTGCCACCGTGGCACTCGAGTGTGCGCTGCAGACCCCTGAATACCGTCCGGAAGCACTGGTCTGGAAAGGTATCGAGGCCCTGCCGCAAGACCCAAAGCTTGCCTTTATTTATTTGCTCAACGCCGCGCACGCGTTTCCTTTGCGTGCGGACATTCACGCCCTGCTCGGGCGCAGCATCATTGCCCAGGGTCAGCCGTTACTGGCCAACCGTTACATGAGTAATGCCTGGCAAAAACTGCCTGCCGACGCTTCGCTACGCATGATGCTCTGGCAGGCACGCAGCCTGTCGGAAACACCTGAAGACTTGCGCCGCATCATTCTCGCGCACCTTCCTGATATTACCGCTGCCAACGAACTCGCTCTGGTACTCAAACTGCTGGCTGCGCAGACCGGATTGCCAGGCGCGCTCGGCGTGGTCCGTTACCTGCCTGATGTGCAGGAGATCCACGGCTGGGCCATCGACGTGCACAACGTGCAGACGCCTGTGTCGTTGCAACTGGAAGCCAACGGTCACTTGATCAGCATGGTTGCCAGCGCCCCGCACCCGTTACTGACAGCGGCAGGATTGCCTGCGGCTCACGGCGGTATTCGCATCAAGGTGCCCAATGCCACCCCTGCCGTGCATGTGCGCTTCGATAACGGCACCGCGCTGCTGGGCAGCCCACTGTCAGCGATGCCGGTTTTCGTTGCTCCACCTGCGGCGTTGAAGGTTGGTGACAAGCAGCCGGTGGATGTACTCATCCCTGTTTACGACGGCCTGGAAGAAACCCTTGAGTGCATCAACAGTGCACTGGAGGCGCGCAAACGTAATCGCACACCTCACCGCCTGGTGGTGATAGAAGACGCAACGCCGGTCCCCGCTCTGCGCAAAGCCCTCAAGGTTCTCGCGGGCAAGGGCAAAATTACTCTGGTGCAGAACCCCATCAACCTGGGCTTCATCCGCAGCATGAACCGCGCGATGGCGTTAAGCCCCAAGCAGGATGTGGTCTGGTTGAATGCCGACACCCGTGTGCAGGGTGACTGGCTGGACCGGCTGCGCACAACTGCCTATGCCGACGAGACCATTGCCTCGGTCACCCCGTTCACCAATAACGGCGAGTTGATGAGCTTTCCTGAAAGCCGATTCAGCCATCCGATGCCCAGCGCAGCAGAACAGGCCCGCCTGGACGATCTGGCGCGAATGACTGGCAGTCCGGCCATGGAGCTCGAAACCGGCTGCGGCTTTTGCCTGTACATCAAACGCAGCGCTCTGGACAGTGTGGGTTATCTGGATGAAGTCGAACTGCTGCGCGGTTATGGTGAGGAAACTGACTGGTGCCTGAGAGCGCGCGGCCTGGGTTGGCGTCATGTCGGAGCGCCGAATGTGTTCGTTGCGCACCAGGGTGGCATTTCATTCGGCGCCGAAAAGGCGCTGCGGGTTGCGCACAATAACGCCATCCTCAAGCGTCGATACCCGGACGCGTCATCGCGCTATGAAAACTTCTGCCTGCGCGATCCCATCAGGCCCGCGCGTCAGGCTCTGCAACGCGAGCGCCTTGTGCAACTGCCCGAGCAGTTGTCGACACCCGCATTACGGCAGTTGCATATCGCCAACAGCACATCGCAAGCGCCTTTAAGCCTCACCTGGCGCAACAAGGGCCAGCATGCGCAGGCAACGCTGCAGGCCAACGTGCTGCCGCTGGCATTCAGCCTTGATTACGAACTGCCTGCCCACACCGAGCAACTGCTGCAAGACCTGCGCAGCCTGCCACTGGACGAACTGATCTATCAGAACCTCGCCAATTGCCCTGAAGCGCTTTGCGCACTGGCCGAACAACTGGATAAACCTTACCGAATCGTTTGCCGCGATGACGTGTTGCTCACGCCAGACAGCCGCTTCGACTGGCCGCATTTCGCACGCAAGGCGCAGAGCATCGAGTTGCCGTGGCAGGCCCTGCGCGAGCGTTACGCTGCCGCTCTGCCCCAGGCCAATATTTTGATCCGGTCAGCCCCTCAAACGCTGCCGAACAACGATCTTGTACCAGCCACCCTGCTGATTGCCGACCGCCTTTCAGACCCTGACATCGCCAAACAGTGGCTGGAACTGGGCAGGCGCATCACATACGAAAACCAATCTCTGGTATTGCTCGTTGCAGAGGACGGCCCGTGGGTCAAACCCTTGCTCGCCACTGGCGCAATTCATGCGTTACCCATCGCGCAAGGCCTGAGCCAGGCCGACTCCGTCTTGCTTGCCGGATGCACCGCTGCATTGAGCCTGGAGCGCAGCCCAGGCGCATCCTGGCGCGCTGCGGACCTGGCTGTCGAACTGGATCTGCCGCTGTACGCCATGCCAGGGCCGCTCGCCCAGGAAGCCGGAGCATTACCGATCAACACACTGCCTATTTCATTGAGTCGGACATGATCTCAGAACACACACCGGTCAACTCCGACCCGACCGCCCAGCCCTCCGGTAATACACGATTCAATGGTGCCATCACCGGCCTGTATGGCGATGTACTGCAAGGCTGGGCGCTCGATACCCTGCATGCGGATGAACATCTGGTTGTCGAGGTCTACATCGACGGCGCCTGCGTTTCACTGGTCCGGGCCGACCAGTTTCATCCCCGCGCCGGTGCGGATGATCCATTCCATGGCTTTGGTGTACAGCTGCGCCAAGGCTGGCTGGATAATGCAAAGCACATCAGCGCCCGGGTGGCCAACAGTGACTACTGGCTTGCTGGCGACCTGCAATTACCGACCACGCCCAGCGCAGAGCCGGCGCCCATCGCGTCTCAGGTCTGGCACAGCGGTGGCCTGAGGCTCGGCGGCTGGTCTTGGGATCCGGATGCACCGCAGCGGCATGTGCAAATCACCGTGCGAGAGGGCAGTCGGGTACTTGGTCAAGCTACGTGCAATGTTCATCACCAGGCGCTGGTCTATCGAGCAACGAGCGATCACGGTTTCAGTTTTGATCTGCCTTGGGAACTGGCTGATGGTAAGCCACATAAACTGGACATCGAAAATGACCTCGGCCATACGCTATCCGGCAGCCCAATAACCCTGTGCTGCTGGCACGACGGGCTGGAAGGTCTGCTCAAGCAGCATGAGCACGCACCCACCGAGCAAAATCTGGCATTGCTGACCCGGATTGCAGCGGACCAAGCAATGCGCCTGCCGAAAAGTGCAGGCTTTCATCATTACCCCGAGTGGTTTGAACGCTTCCGTCCTGCTGTGCCAAAAGACGATCAACCGCAGCAATGCAGGATCGGTTTGCTGTTAATAAGTGATGGCAACAGCACGCTTGAAGCCATCAGCCTCGCGAGCCTGAACGCCCAGCCCACAGCGCCTCATCAGTTGGTCAAAGCAGACGCCGCAGACCTGCTGCCCGCACTCAAGCAGTTACTTGAAGCCGGCTGCGATGCAGTGGTCCCGCTGATGGCCGGCGATCATCTGGGAATGCACGCACTGGAACACCTGAGTGCTCTGCTCGACGATGGCTGTGCGTGGGGTTATGCAGATTGTGATCGCGATGGTCCGCAAGGCGAGCGTAGCCTGCCGTGGTTGAAACCGGTATGGGACATCGACCTGTTTATGGGGGCCGATATCTTCACCCCCGGTGCGATCTTCGGCGCTGCGATCATCGATAAGGCACTGGCGCTGATAGCCGCCACTGATGGCCAGCGAACTCTTGATTGGCATCAGTTGAGCGCGGCCATCGCTCTGGCCAGCGAAACCGGTCAGGCTATGGTGGCGCATCTGCCGCAGGTGCTCTACCACCGCAGCCAATTCGCCCCGGCCAGCCCCGAGCAGGTCGAGCCATCAGCCCAGCGTCTGAACGCCATCGCCTGGTTGAGCGAAAGCCTCGCATCAGGTGCCAGCGTCACACAACTGCCGAACTTCCCGGCGCTGTTGCGTACGCAGTGGCCCTTGCCGACCACCCTGCCCCGCGTCAGCCTGATCGTTCCAACCCGCGACCAACTCGGGTTGCTGCGCACCTGTATCGAAGGCCTGCTGACCGCGACTGATTATCCTGACCTGGAAATCATCGTTGTCGATAACCAGTCCAGCGACCCGCAAACCCTGATTTATCTGCAAGAGTTGTCTGGGCGCGGAGTGAAGGTTCTGCCCTACCCTCACCCTTTCAATTATTCGGCCATCAACAATTACGCCGCCACCCACGCCTCCGGTGAACTGATCGGGCTGGTCAACAACGACATCGAAATCATAGCAGCCGACTGGTTAACGGAAATGGTCAGCCAACTGCTGCGTCCGAACGTCGGCGCAGTAGGAGCCAAACTGCTGTGGCCCAACCGCATGGTGCAACACGGCGGCGTGGTGGTCGGAGTCAATGGACTGGCCGCGCACACTGGCAACCATCTGGAACAACGCGATGCCGGCTACCTGGGGATGAATCAGATCACCAGACGCCAAAGCGCAGTTACGGCGGCATGCCTGCTGTTGCGCAAATCGGTCTTCGATACGCTGCAAGGCCTGGATGAACAGGCTTTCCCGGTGGCTTTCAATGACGTGGATCTGTGCCTGCGTATTCGACAACAAGGCTTAAACATCATATGGACGCCATTTGCCGAACTCATCCACGCCGAATCGGCCAGCCGCGGCAAAGACCAGACTCCGGAAAAGCGAGCCCGCGGCCAGCGCGAACAGCAAGGCTTTATCGAACGCTGGTCCCAATCTGGCCAAAGCGATCCGTACTATCACCCGGCGCTAAGCCTGGATTATTTGAGCGGGCCTTACGGGGGCTTGGCGATTCCGCCAAGACATAGGCAGTTACGACGCGTAGGCACTTAACTCAAGAGATCTTATGAGTATTTGCAAGCCTAGCCTTCAGGTTGTGCAAGGCGCTACTGGTCTAAGGTGATGGCCAACAGTTCCGAGACTGGTTGTACGTAGAAGATCACTACTGCGGTATTCGCCGTGCTCTGGAAGTCGATGCGCTAGGCTAGACTTACAATATGGCGGCTGGAACAAGAAGGCCAATATCGATATTGTCCAGACCCTGTGTGCCTTGCTCGATGAACTGGCTCCAGCCGCCGGGCTTGAGGTCATCAATCGGAAGACCGGCCAGCCGGTCAGAGCTTACGCAGAGCTGATCACATATGTGACCCATCGCCATGGCCATGACCGTCGCTATGCGATCATGCGCGCAAGATTGAACGCGAGCTGGGCTGGAAGCCTGTGGAAACCTTTGACACCAGAATTCGCAAGACCGTGGAATGGTATCTGGCCAATCAGAAATGGGTAGGTGGCGTCATGGATGCAAGTTACCGTGACTGGATCGTGCAACAGTATGAGGTCAGCGACGCATGAAGATTCTGCTGCTGGGCAAGAATGGGCAGGTTGGTTGGGAACTGCAGCGCGCTCTGGCGCCGTTGGGCGAGGTGATTGCGCTGGATCGTCAGGGTGCCGATGGCCTGTGCGGTGATCTGGCCGATCTGGAACGCCTGGCCGCCACGGTTCGTGCGCTGGCGCCTGATATGATCGTCAACGCAGCGGCCTATACGGCCGTGGACAAGGCCGAGAGCGAGCCGGACCTGGCGATGTTGATCAACGGCGAAGCTCCGGGCGTCTTGGCTAGAGAGGCTGCCGCACTGGGCGCATGGCTGATTCACTACTCCACTGACTATGTGTTTGATGGCAGTGGTGAAGAACAATGGCAGGAAAGCGCGCCAACCGCTCCGTTGTCGGTCTACGGCCGCAGCAAGCTGATGGGCGAGCAGGCGATTCAGGCCAGTGGTGCCAAGGCATTGATACTGCGCACCAGTTGGGTGTATGCGGCACGCGGCCATAACTTTGCCAAGACCATGCTGCGCCTGGCCACCGAACGTGACTCGTTGAACGTGGTAGCAGACCAATACGGCGCCCCCACCGGTGCCGAACTGATCGCCGACGTCACTGCGCAGATTCTGCATCGAGTGCGCGCTGATCAGAACCCGGCAGCATTGGCAGGCATCTATCACCTGGCTGCTGCCGGTGAGACGTCATGGCACGGCTTTGCACAGTTCGTTCTGGAACACGCCGCACGTAATGGCGTGGCATTGAAGGTAGCGCCCGACCAGATCGGCGCCATCCCCACAGAAGCGTATCCAGTGCCGGCACCGCGCCCGCGCAATTCGCGGCTGGCTTTGGCTAAACTCGAAACTGCTTTTCAATTAAAGATGCCGTCTTGGCAACAAGGCGCACAACGCATGCTGGACGAAATCCAGCGCTAAGGACTCTCATGGCTCGTAAAGGAATTATTCTCGCCGGTGGCTCGGGTACTCGTTTGCACCCGGCCACACTCGCTGTCTCTAAACAGCTGCTACCTGTGTACGACAAGCCGATGATCTATTACCCGCTGAGCACGCTGCTGCTGGCCGGGATACGCGATATTCTGATCATCTCCACACCACAGGACACGCCACGCTTCTCGCAGCTGCTGGGCGACGGCAGCCAATGGGGTCTGAACCTGACCTACGCCGTACAGCCAAGCCCGGATGGCCTGGCTCAGGCGTTCACCATAGGCGCAGACTTCATCGGCAACGATGCATCGGCGCTGGTACTGGGCGACAACATTTTCTACGGCCATGACTTCCAGTCGCTGCTGCTCAATGCCAGCAACCGTGAGTCGGGTGCCTCGGTCTTCGCATATCACGTGCAGGACCCCGAGCGTTATGGCGTAGCCGAATTCGATGACAGCGGCCGAGTGCTGTCGCTGGAGGAGAAGCCGCAGGTTGCCAAGTCGAACTACGCCGTCACCGGCTTGTACTTCTACGACAATCAGGTGGTCGATCTGGCACGTCAGTTGAAGCCCTCCCCACGCGGCGAGCTGGAGATCACCGATCTCAACACGCTGTATCTGGAGCAGAAGCAACTTCACGTCGAGATCATGGGGCGTGGCTATGCCTGGCTGGACACCGGCACGCATGACAGCCTGCTAGAGGCCGGCCAGTACATCGCCACGCTGGAAAGGCGCCAGGGCTTGAAGGTCGCCTGCCCGGAAGAGATCTGCTACCGCGCGGGCTGGATTGATGGTGCGCAGCTTGAAAAGCTTGCACAGCCGTTGATCAAGAATGGCTACGGCCAGTATTTGAAGAATGTGCTGAAGGAAAAGGTCTTCTGATCTGAATCTGGCGGTTCGAGATGCCAGATCGATAAAGGGCGCGATACCGTTTTTAACGGCATCGCGCCCTTTCGCTGTTTAGCGCTGCTGACAGGAGTTACATCTGGAGTCAGTTGACTTCAAGCACCATTTTGAGCAGTTTTTTCTCACCTACAACGATAGGCTCGGCCTTCTTGACAACCAGTTGGTTATCACCTGTGACACCGAAGTTACCAACGATTTCGTTTACGCAAAGCTCAGTGGTGTCGAAGAAGCAAAGCGCCGTAAATTCGCCCTTGCCCTTTGTCGTTGCCAGGAAGTCATCTCTGAGGACTCCGCCACGAAACGCAGCGCCATAGACCGGCAAATCAGGCTGCAGATGCTTGGTTTCGAATACAGCGGGCCAGACGTCCCAGAAAGCACCAGCAATGACCTCGGCTTTTTCTTCCACAGCCACATTGGCCACGGCACTGGAATTGGAGCGCCATGGTGCACCAACCAGCTCTTTATAAGTCGCTGTGAAACCACCCAGAGGAAAAAATACACAGTACACCAGTGCAAGCCCCGGGATGAGCAGTGCGTACTTGTACCGACCCAGCATGAGTGTACGGGTGATGACAAAACCGAACACACTGGCGATGATGAGTTCGCTGGTCAGGAAATAACGTATGTTATGTAGGTTCATTTGAACCCATAGTGTGTTGGCCAACAGTACAACGATGGCCAACGCTACGCACAACACGCCGCTTAATTCAAGAAATTTTTTCTCTGCCGATATCTGATAACAAACGAATGTGATAGCGAGGAACAGCAGAAATGCGCCAAGTTTAAGATTCTGATAAATGACATGCAGGGCATCAATGACGGCCTGAAGCGATATCAAAAGACCTAGCTCAGTAGGTGCCACGCCATAGGTCTGGCTATGATAGCGCGCGATCAGAACCGCCAGGCAATTGATGACAAAAAAGGAAAGGTATCGTTTCCAGGAAGGCCACCTCAAGACGCCAAGCAGAAAGATCGCGGGGATCGCGTAGGTCAGTAAAGCATAGTTAGTGGCGTAAGCGACACTGCACACAAACAATGCAATGGCAGCAATAACAGGCTTTGGTAGTTTTGAGTAGGTCAGTGCGTAAGCGAAGGCCAGCATGACCAGCGATGTACCGAACGTATTGTGCTGAACATAGAAATTGAAATGAGCGTATTGGCTCAGGCAAGCCAGCAATATGACGTTGGTAATTGCAATTGCGACCAGCAGAAACTTCGGGCTCCTGTTGAAGAAGATCAATATGCCCAACGGGGACAGATACGCGAACAGGCTGCGAAAGAAAACCTGCACCCTCAAATTGGTCTCCACATCTGTAAATGGCGAGGCCAGTGCGGGTATGAAATTCAGCAGGCGGTCCTGGCCCCAGAAATACCAGGTCAACTTCTGGGTCGACATCAGCGAGGTCAGGATCCCATCGCCATCCTGAAAGCCGGCTAACGCCTGGGTAAGCGGGAATACCGCACCCGCTATGACTCCAGACATTACTATAAGCAGGACACCCAGAAGCAGCTTGCGACGATCATCACTGGTAGAGGTACCTGTCATGCGCTTTTCGCACCATGCTGACGGTTACCGCAGCTCAGACAAACGTCGTCCTTGATATCTTTTGAGTTCGGCTGATCTACTTTGATCAGCGAGAATTCACATTGGCACTTCTCGCATTTCATTATCACGTTGTTCACAGCAGGAGAAATCTTGGTGAAATGACTGATTGCCGTCAGCCTGAGCAAATTAGCGATGCCGCGGAAGATTTCCAGTGGAGGAATCTTCGACACACCAGCATTGCGCTCATGGAAGTGGATCGGACGTTCAGATAGTTTCAGACCATGTCGATAAGCCTGAACAATCACCGCGAGGAAGAATGAGTAGCCACCCACGACCAGCGTGTCGAAGTCGATTGCATTCAACCGGCTGACGCGAAACGCGCGAAAAGAGGTAGTGAACTCGGTCAACTTGATGCCCAGCAATAGCCTGGCGGCTTTGTTTGCTGCCTGACTGACGCGCAGACGATAGCCTGTGTAATCACACTTTCCGCCTTCAGCGTAACGAGAGCCGATGACCAGATCAGTGGTCGCATCAAGAGCGCCAATCAGCTTCGGGATGTCAGCGGGGTCGTGGGAGTGGTCGCCATCCATGGTGACAAGAATGTCGTATGAATGAAAAATCGCATACTTCCACGCCAAAAGATGCGCAGTACCCAAACCAAGTTTTCCGGGACGTACGATCACTTTCAGGCTTGGCCTGGCCAAGGTGGCCAGAATATCAAGGGTGCCGTCCTTGCTGCTGTCATCGACCACAAGGATATCCGCATCGGGTGCGGCAGCGGTGATCCGCTCGATCATGGACGTTACGTTGCCTGCCTCATTGTAGGTGGCAAAAAAAATCAATTTTTTCATTATTTTTGCTTAATTCTGTTCAATTGGTTTGGGTTTTGGAGACAGCATTTTCCAAACGAAGTTATAGGACATGAAATAATTCCAGAGCGAACCCACCACGATGCCACACAGCGCGGAAATCATAGGCATCTGTATCCGGTCGTAAACCTCTCCAGAAATCAGCAAGCTCAAACCCAGCCCAAGAGAAGTGATCGTCAGATAGATCAAATACCCGGCAATGATTCGCTTGCCGGCCAGGCTTGTCTCACGGTAGGTCGACTTGTTGTTCATCAGATAGTTGAAGCTGGCAGCAACGATCATCGCTCCCGCGTTGGCGTACCGGAAGCTGTCCGTCGAGGTCAGCATGAGTGTTTTGAGAACACTCATGTGTACCAGAACACCAAGTGATCCAACGATCAGGAATGAGATGAGTGATAAGGGAAATATCCCTCGGGTAATTCTGTAAGCGAGGTTGGCGATTCTTCGTATTAAATTAGGTATCACGCTGTTCACTACCGTATGGAAGGTTTTGACGCTGACAAACGCTGATTAACGCGCAGAAATCGCCCAAAAAATAGGCCGGAATGATAGGGTTTTTAGGCCTATCTAGCAAGCAACACGACGTTACAACCAGACCAAACGACAACACACGCCACGTCGTACAAGGTCCAGATGAACGCCTACGAGCAAGCAAAACAACCTAAATCTCACACCATTTTCAGGCCACAGGACTACTCCTGCAGCACATGATCAGAACTTGAGCCAAGAATAGCGTTTCAAAAAGCGTACTTTTCTATCTCGCCAATGAGCTGCTGCGCGCTACCTTTCCAGGTAAGCCAAGGCATCTCGCCGGACTGTGGATGTTGCTTCTGCTCGAAAAGAATCAACCACTCAGTCAGGCTATCGGCGACGTCCTGTGCACTCGCGCCATTGAAATACCAAGCAAACTCACCCGCCACCTCGCGAAATACAGGCAAGTCTCTCGCGATGATCGGCAGCTTGTATTGCGCTGCTTCAATCAATGGCAGACCAAAGCCTTCACCGTAGGAAGCTGCTATCAGGCAATCTGAATGGTTATAGAGATGCTCGAGGTACTCATCACTTACCCCGTCCAGCCACAGCAATTGCTTGCCCAGTTGCTCATGGCTCATCAGCCGCGCCGCCAGATCATCCACCAGCCAGCCATGCTTGCCAACGATGATCAGATTAGCCTTGACACCTGCCGCCCATAGCAGCTCAAACGCGTCCAGCGTCTGTGCGTGTCCCTTACGGGGCTCAAGTGTACCCACCATGAGAAAGTGCGGGAAAGGCTCAAGCGACTCTATGCGAAGTGCGGGATTTTCCGGAAAGCCGGTCGACGGCATTGATTGGTCAATATCGGCGCCTAGATGGAAAGCGCCTATGCGGAAAGGGCGAGTACGCGCGGGAGCATTGTGCTCCAGCCACTCGCGCATTTCGTCTGCAACCGCATGAGATATACACATCGCGCCATCATACTGGGCAACTGCGTGAATCCACTTCACGTAATGCGCCTGCAGACTGTCAACAAAACAGTGCGGCAGTTGAAGAATCAGAAGATCGTAGACAACAAAGAAGATGTTGACACCATGGGCCTGCATCGTATCCAGATAAGTCTGCTTATGTGGCAGAACATCCATCAACAGATCGAGGCAAAGGTAGGTATCACCCGCACGGTAGCTGATGACTTCGTCCTCTTCTGCTTCACTGGCCTCCTTACCCAGAAACAATGTCGTAAACTGCGCTGCATACCGGTAAAAAGGCTCACCTGCCTTCGTATAAACCGGCTTGATAACATAGCCCTCAGGAGCGTGGTTCAGCCATTCGGCCAGGATGCTGCGTACAACTCGCTGTATTCCGCTCTTGCCGTCATGTTTGCACAATTCCGAGATATCAACGAACAGCGTTGGTTTATCTGCGGGGCCCTGCAAAGAAAAATCAATGGCTTTGGCAAGGCGCGAGATATCCAGATCTCCAGAGCCCAAGTGCCCTGTCGCGGCCAAGGCGTCAACCAGAGCCAATGCACTATCTTTTTCCGGCGAAATTCTGTCCGCCGAACGTCTGAAATTGGCCAGAGCCTGTTCGAATGCCTGGACCGAGGCAATGCCAGTACGGTCCCATGAGAACTTCTCGGCACGCTGCAGACCATGGCTGACAAGGGTATTTCGGAACGAGTCATCGGTGAGTACGGTACGGATTTTCTCGGCAATCGCCTTGACGTCGAACGGATCAAACGTCGCGTCATGCCAACCGATGACTTCTGGCACGCTAGAGGTATTGGCACCTATTACCGGCGCACCACACTTCATCGCCTCGAGCGGTGGCAAACCAAAACCTTCATGCCAAGACGGAAATACGTACACCTGACATGAGCTATATAACGCCACCAGCTCAGCGTCAGTGACATAGCCCGTTAGCACCACATCATTTGGGCTCAGGCCAAGTTCTTCGGCGAGTGCCAGATAAGTGTTTACATGGAAATCTGGCATTTTTCCTGCAAAGACTAACTGAATGTCGCTCTGCTCCGCCTTGATCATTGAAAACGCTCTGATCAGTTGTGGCAGGTTCTTGCGCTCGTCAGCTCCGCCGGAATAAAGCACGAACCTCTCTCGCAGGCCGAACTTTTTTTCAAGATCGGCGCGTTCATCAATACTCAAAGCAACCGGCTGAAAAACATCGTCTGCGGCTGTCGACACATTGACGACCCTGGAGTCATCAAGCGGTAGCAGAGACAGCGCCTCTTCCTTCGCAAACTCCGAAATAGAAAGCAGAAGACCGTAGTGTTTGAAGTCCTCAACCTTGTTCAGATAATGCTTTTTGTAGACGGGATTGTTGTCTAAGTACTTCTCCGGACTCACGAAGGGGATCAGATCATACAGTGTCGAGCTGACCAACGATGTCGTGTCCAGGAGAGGGCTGCCAATGACCGCATCGTCGCCATACCCTTCGACTGCGCTAGTGACATGCACTACATCCGGCTTCAAGTCGCTGATGCAGGCTTGCCGAATCCGCTGCGCCACATCCCTCCTGACACCATTGGCCGGATCCATATCAGATACCGGCCCTTGGGCATACCATACACGTATATGACTCTGCGGCAGAAAGCCGACAAACGCTGCGCGGATGCTTTCAATACTTTCGCTAAGCATACCGTTGAGGACCAGGTAAACCTCGTGGTCACCACGATTGCGCACAATACCCATCGCCAGAGAAAGACTATAACGACCAATACCGCGGAACCGGCTTTCTGTTTGTGCGCCCTGCATGTCAATTACGATGCGCATTATTCTTGCCCTCTAATCATAGCTTCCCTGAGGGCATTCTCGATGGTGCGGCCTCGCTGGGTCAGTGGTGCGTGATCAATCACGCCGTGCGGTGGATCGCTGATAATGGTTTCAGGTGCCGGGTTCACAGTCGCTTGATGCATTCCACTCAGCTTGGCGTGAAGCCAAGGACTGGATTTCAAGACAGCGAGGACTGGACGTTCGATTGCTGGTCTACGTGCCAGCCACAGCCGCGCATGTGGAACGGTGCGACGCAGTGCCTGGCCGAGCGTAGGACGACTGCGGCGGAACGGCCAGTAAATGCAGCGCGCGATGAACCGCAGCGGTGCAGTAAGGCGCCAAGACGTGCTCCGGTGTACCGCATTCAACTGCTGCTCATAGGCTGTAGCGCGCAACCACCAGTGATGTGCATTGCCCAGCGACGCATTCAAACGTGCATTCAAATCGTCAAGTTGCGCTTGCGCCTGAGCCTGCTCTGCCTGTCCATCAGTTAAAGAATCCCGAGTCAGGAGTTCAATCCTGGTCTGGAGCTGCCCTATGGTGGCCAAGGCTTCATCAATACGATCCTCTGCCTGCTTTAAATGATGGAACGTATCTTCCTGCAACAACTGCACAGTGTGGTAGCGCGACTCCGCAAGATCAGCGCGCAAGCCAATCTCTCGTAACTGCGCGTCCATGTACGTACGATGTTCTTGAAGTTGGGTATCCATACGTTCGTGAAGCGCTTGCAGTTGAGCTTCCATTCGTGCGTAATTTATATCAGTACGCCCTCCAAGCTCATGAACGACGACTTCCAATTGCTCGCTGTGCTGCACGGCATGTTCGATGTCGTGCTTGGCTTGCTCGCTCTGAATCGTTAGCTGTTTTGAAAGAGCTTCCAGGTTCTGATTGCGCTGTTCAATCTCCTGCAGTCGACTCAAGGTCTGCTCATCATATCGCTTGGCAAGCGTATTGAGCGGAAGGCCATAGTCCGTCGAAAACGCATTATCAAAATGTTCGAGCTGTTCATCTGATGCCGTTTTTTGAGCGACAATCGCATAATCAGGGCTAGCCCCCCCCAAAACGTCCATCAGATCGACGGGACCACCCTCTGCCAATACCGTAGGTTCGTGAAGGCGCATCAGCTTCGAACGACTGAACCCAGAGAACTCGATCAGAAAATCCAGTAACAAGTGCGGAATCGGGCGTTCATGGGTCGGATCAAGATAGAAATGTTGCGTGCCCACTACCAGATTTTCTGCGTTGGGCGTCTCCAGAATCAATAGTCCTGCCGGCTTCAAAACTCGCAGTGCTTCTGCAACCAGGACTTTCAGATCCTTGAAGGGTATGTGCTCTGCAATATGAAAACCTGAAACAAGTGCCTGACTTTCGTCAGGCATCTTTTTTAGCGCACTCAGTGCATCATCCAGTTCAACGGGCAAACCGCGTTCGATGCAGGCGTCGAGCATGCCATTATCCATATCGATACCGAGCGGAGCGAAGCCTGTCTGAATCAAGATTTCGAGCCATTCTCCGCGACCACAGCCAAGATCCAGAGCCTTGGACGCTGGATACAGTCTTTCGAGAGGCTGAATGAACGGAAAGAATGCCTGTTGCCGCTCGCGAATCAACTCACGGGAACCACGATGGCGGTCTTCAAAGGCGCGATAGAAAGGAAGGGTCATCGATTGCACTCCACAACAGGCGGCAGCCAAGCCAGTCCTACAAACTCGCTTTGCGAAATATTGACTACGTTAAACACAAGCGTCAGGTCCACCCACTCATAGTTGCGTGATAAATGACTGTCTGTTGTATGGAGCGCTACCGCAATCGAGTAAGAGCCCGGACCGAGGTTGGCCGCAAAGCTGAACACGTAGTCCAGCGACTCGCCCGCCTGTAGATCAACAACCTTGCACCCCATGTGGTGAGTGTTGGTGCCATACACCGGCTGTCCAAGTCGGTCCTTGACCAGGTAACCCACCACCAACTCGGGGATAGCGCTATTCACTTGAGCGTTAATACGCAATGAAACCGGCTCACCAACAGACACATATTCAATGCGTTCGCCCGCAGCGTTATGCAAAGTCACGGGGCCTATTGTGGCCTCGCCGCTACCTGACCGCGTCTGCACAACACCCTCCTCCAGCTCTCGAGTCTGCACGGTGGCGTTTTCTTTTTCAGCGATCAAAGCATTATAAAAGTCCATGACCTCTTCGGGCTTGCCATCCTTGATGACGGTGCCTTTTTCAAGAAGGATCGCTCGATTACACAATGCCTGAATGGACCCACGGTCGTGCGACACGATCAACAGGGTTGTGCCTTGCTTTTGAAACTCGCGTATGCGGTCAAAGCTTTTGTGCTGAAAATAACTGTCACCTACCGACAAGGCCTCGTCGACAATAAGGATCTCAGGCCTGATGGCAGTAGCGACGGCAAATGCCACACGCATCTGCATACCACTCGAATAGGTGCGCACCGGCTCATCGAAATAGCTTCCGATCTCCGCAAAGGCTTCAATCTCGCTGATAACGGTATCTATCTGGTCGGCATTGAAGCCCATGAGGCCTGCCGCATGATACACATTCTGACGGCCAGTCAGATCAGGGGTAAAACCCATTCCCAGCTCAAGAATCGCAGCGATGCGTCCATTGACCTGCACATTGCCTTCAGTCGGCTGCAGGGTGCCAGTTATCATTTTCAACAGTGTCGACTTGCCCGCGCCGTTCTGTCCGACAATGCCTATAGCCTCACCCGGGTGAATCGAAAAGCTTATATGTTTGAGAACCCAATGTTCCTCTTTGGGCTTGGTACTCAGCCCAAACCAGCGAGCGATACGCTGAAACTCGGAGGCATAGACGCGATAGGCCTTACCCAGATTATTGACACTTAGCAGGCTCATAGTACATCCACCATTTCCGGCGCCGCCCGGCGAAACATGAAGAGGCCCAACAGCATCAACCCAACAGCAACAGAGGCAGTGACGGCCATACTTTGCAGATCAGGCGCTCGCGCATAAACCAGAACATCGTGATAGGCGCTGACGATCGGAAACATGGGATTGATGCCCATGACACTCTTGAATTGCTCAGGGATGATGTTGAGCGGGTAGACAATCGGGGTAAACCAGAACCATACCTGCAGCAGAATGGGAATGACCTGACCGACGTCGCGTATGAATACGTTCAACACGCCGAGAATCAGCCCCAGACCTACAGCAAGCGCAGTGATCACGATGGTCAGCGGAATCAGCCACAACATTTGCCAGTGCGGCCATTGTCCCAACGCTGCGAAGACCAGCAAGATGGCGGCAAACAGCAGTACGTAGTTGAGCAGGCATGAACCCGCGACAATCACCGGCAATGTAATACGCGGAAAGCGCATTTTTTTCATCAGGTTGCCCTGATCGATGAACAGCGTCAGGCAACGACCGATGATTTCAGAAAAATAGCTCCAGGCCAGCATACCGGCCATCAGGTAGACCGCGTAGGCATACTTGTTGTCGATGCCAGGTAGTTTGGCAGCCAGAACGTTGGAGAGAACCAGCGCGTAGATCGCAACCTGTGCCAGCGGGTTGATAATCATCCACAGGCCACCCAGGCGGCTGCGGGAGAATCGTGCGGAAAACTCATTGCGTATAGATGAAAAGACGAATCCCCGGTAACCCCAAAGGCTTCTGAACAGCTCCAACATTGATGACTCCTGAAAAGGGTGAAGTCGTGCTTACCCTGAGTGTTTCCGTTTCGCGCAACGTTACTCAAGGCCTCAATCGAGGCTCGCCCTGTGAGAGGCTTAAGAAGCCGCGATACGTAAAAAGCAGAAAAGGTTTCTGGGGGCGCACTATATCGCCTTCGCTGGAATAGTCACCGTCTAGTCTACAAATCCCCGCTTTATAGTTGAATTGTTCATGAAGTCCAGCCGGGTCTGACGGTGGAAAGCATCGAAAAATCAGCTATTTTCGGGCAAGCCTGCGCCAGCTTGAAAATCACGGAGATTGAAGACTCCCAATGATGCCTCATGGCCATAGCGATTGCACCGCCAGACACTCGGGATCGCGGATCACTCACTCTTGAAAGCTAAGGATCTATGGGTGAAACAGTCGTATATAGGCTTTCTAACCTGTATCATTGCACACCAGACATACAGTACAAGCCTCGAGAATAACCCGGGGCCCCGTTCCTCGATGGAGTTAAAAGACATAGCATGAAAGCAATCATTACCGGCATTACTGGTCAAGACGGCGCTTACCTGGCTGAGCTGCTGCTCGAAAAAGGCTATACCGTTTACGGCACCTATCGCCGTACCAGCTCCGTCAATTTCTGGCGTATAGAAGAGCTCGGGATCCAGAACAACCCTAATCTGCATCTCGTCGAGTATGACCTGACTGACCTGTCTGCCAGCATTCGCTTGCTGCAAACCACGGGCGCTACCGAGGTCTACAACCTCGCGGCACAAAGCTTCGTGGGCGTGTCGTTCGAACAGCCGTTGACCACTGCCGAAATCACCGGCATCGGCGCAGTCAACCTGCTGGAAGCCATTCGCATCGTCAACACCAAGATCCGTTTCTACCAGGCATCGACTTCCGAGATGTTCGGCAAGGTCCAGGCCATCCCGCAAGTAGAAAGCACTCCGTTCTACCCGCGCAGCCCGTATGGCGTCGCCAAGCTCTACGCTCACTGGATGACCATCAACTACCGTGAGTCGTACGACATCTTCGCCACCAGCGGCATCCTGTTCAACCACGAGTCGCCGCTGCGTGGCCGTGAGTTCGTAACCCGCAAAATCACCGATTCGGTTGCCAAGATCAAACTGGGCCTGATCGAGTCGTTCGAACTGGGCAACATGGACGCCAAGCGCGACTGGGGTTTTGCCAAGGAATACGTCGAAGGCATGTGGCGCATGCTGCAGGCTGATGAGCCGGACACCTTTGTCCTGGCCACAAACCGCACTGAAACCGTACGCGACTTCGTGAGCATGGCATTCAAGGCCACTGGCGTGACCATCAAGTGGGAAGGCGAAGCCGAGTCGGAAAAAGGCATTTGCGCAGACACTGGCAAGGTACTGGTCTCGGTCAATCCGAAGTTCTATCGTCCGACCGAAGTCGAGCTGCTGATCGGTAACCCTGCAAAAGCCAAGGAAGTCCTGGGCTGGGAACCGAAGACCAATCTGGAAGAGTTGTGCCGCATGATGGTCGAAGCGGATCTGCGTCGTAATGAAAAAGGCTTTTCGTTCTGATGAGTATTGCCGGCAAGCGCGCACTGATCACCGGAATCAACGGCTTTACAGGCCGTTTCATGGCGAACGAGCTTGCCGCCCAGGGCTGTGAAGTCCTTGGCGTCGGCAGTCAGCCTTCGGACAGTCCAGGCTACTACCAGGTGGATCTGGCAGACGTGGCAGGTCTTCGCAAGCTGCTGGCAGACACTCAGCCGGATATCGTCGTGCACCTCGCAGCATTGGCGTTCGTCGGGCATGGGGCAGCGGATGCTTTCTATCAGGTCAACCTGATCGGCACCCGCAACCTGCTCGAAGCGATCGATGCCTGCGGCAAGGTGCCTGACTGTGTGTTGCTGGCGAGCAGCGCCAATGTCTACGGCAACGCTTCATCCGGCATGCTGGATGAAACGACTCCGCCCGCACCGGCCAACGACTATGCCGTGAGCAAACTGGCGATGGAATACATGGCGAGCCTCTGGCACGCCAGGTTGCCCATTGTCATCGCCAGGCCGTTCAACTACACCGGCGTCGGGCAGGCAGAGAACTTTCTGCTGCCCAAGATCGTTTCGCACTTCGCACGCAAGGCCAGCACCATCGAACTGGGCAACCTTGATGTGTGGCGTGATTTCAGTGATGTGCGCGCTGTTGTCAGCGCCTACCGTGGTCTGCTGGAAGCCTGCCCGGTCGGACAGACGATCAACGTCAGCTCCGGCGTGACGCACTCGCTGCGCGAAGTGATCGACATGTGCCGGGAAATCACTGGCCAGGATATCGACGTTCAGGTCAACCCTGCGTTTGTCCGGGCCAATGAGGTCAAGACCTTGTGCGGCAACAACGCTCGCCTGCGCGCGTTGGTCCACGACTGGGAGACCCCGCCGCTTCGGGAAACCCTGAGCTGGATGTTGCCCTCCGCTTGATTGGTGGGCAGTTACAAAATAAGGCCTGTCTACCTGGTAGACAGGCCTTTCCTTTTTAAACACCCTTAAAGCCCGTGGTGAACGACTCAGCACGCATGGCTGAATCAGGCAGACGATGATCAAGGTTCTTCACTTCTTCAAAACCTACTACCCGGACAACACCGGCGGGATAGAGCAGGTCATTTTCCAGCTCGCTCAGGGCTGCCGTGCGTTGGATGTAGAAAGCCAGGTGCTGACGCTGAGCCCATCCCCCTCCCCCGCTCGCCTGCAGGTCGCAGACCACCAGGTCACGCGCGTGAAGGAAAACTTCAATCTGGCGTCCACGGGCTTTTCTGCAAGAGTCTTCAGTCAGTTCAGGGAAATGGCCGCGGAAGCCGATCTGGTTCATTTTCACTTCCCCTGGCCGCTGATGGATCTGGTGCATTTCGCCACCCGCCATGGCCGGCCAACGGTGCTCAGTTATCACTCGGACATCATCAAGCAGCGCACACTGCTGAAGCTGTACAGCCCGTTGATGAACCAGTTTCTCAAACGCATGGACCGCATTCTGGTGGCCTCGCCTAATTACCTGCAGACCAGCGAGACCCTGAAACCCTTCGCCGACAGGACCGTGGTCGTGCCCTACGGGCTGGATCAGTCGGCCTATCCGGTGGTCCCGGCGCAGAAACGTTCAGAATGGCAACAGCGCGTGCCGGGCAAGTTCTTTCTGTTCGTCGGCGTGCTGCGCTATTACAAGGGCCTGCACACACTACTCAGTGCCTTGGAGGGCGTTGATTACCCGGTGGTGATCCTCGGTGGAGGACCTCAGGAGGCCGAGCTCAAGGAACAGGCCGAGAAGCTGCAACTGCGCAACGTGCTGTTTCTCGGTCGACTGGACGATGAAGACAAGGCGTGCCTGCTGCAGATGTGTTACGCCCTGGTCTTCCCTTCCCACCTACGCTCGGAAGCATTCGGCATCTCGCTGCTTGAAGCCTCGATGTACGGCAAGCCGATGATCTCCTGCGAGATCGGCACCGGCACGACCTACGTGAATATCGACGAAGAAACCGGCCTGGCAGTACCACCGGAAAATCCGCTGGCGTTGCGCGAAGCGATGCGCCGCTTGTGGGAAGACCCGCAGCAAGCGACCCGCTTCGGCGAGAACGCGCTGGCACGCTTCCATGAGGTGTTCACCGCCGAAAAGATGTGCGCGTCGACTGTGCAGGTCTATCAAAGCCTGCTGAAATGAATGTCATCTCTCGATGAATAAAAAAGCCCCATCACTGGGGCTTTTTACTGACTATTTGGCGTATCACCCCAACCGAAACCGCGCCGTATTGTCATTCAGCGCCCGACTGCCCTGACTCAAGGTATCCGCCGCCTGATTGACTGCGCGGGCACCTTGCAGCAAACGCCCTGCGGCCTGATCGACCTGCTGGATGTTGCTGCTCACTTCATCAGCGGTCGACGCCTGTTCTTCCACGGCGGTCGATATCTGCGCCAGCGTATCGGTCACACCCTGCACTGCCGTGGCGATTTCGCCCAGGCGGACGCCCAGCCCGGTCACCGACTGCGCATCGTTGACGGCTTGCCCGCAGGCCGCTTCCATCAGGTTGACCGCCTGCGTCACGGTGGAGCGCAAGCTGTCGACCGTGCCGGCGATCTGGG
>Ga0105244_10000467_pt1 | contig 36889 bp, 21 predicted proteins | sample KBSM44metaG_FD_80423 | JGI IMG/M metagenome (GOLD analysis project Ga0105244, IMG submission 80423) | Miscanthus rhizosphere microbial communities from Kellogg Biological Station, Michigan, USA - KBS M4-4 metaG | ecosystem: Host-associated > Plants > Roots > Rhizosphere > Soil | place...
GGAAAAAGGCAAAAAAAAAGCTGCCGAATGGGCAGCTTTAGCGTGTTTTGTAGGGCGGTTAAGCGCAGCGTCAACCGCCACAACTTGCGAAAATGGTGGATGACGCCTGCGGCTTATCCACCCTACATTTTTAACCCGCCGCGCTTTCGCGCAAACTGGCTTTTAGCTTGTTGTACTCGTCAATCACATACTGTTCAGCAGCTTTCTGATCGGCAATCGGCTCGACGCGCACAGCACAGTACTTGTACTCCGGCGTTTTAGTAATCGGGCTGAGGTTTTCAGTCACCAGCTCGTTACAGGCACCAATCCACCACTGATACGTCATATAAACGGCGCCTTTATTAGGGCGTTCGCTTACATTCGCACGGGTGATGACGCGACCTTTGCGAGAATTGACCCAAATCAGCGCTTCATCTTCAATGCCCAAACGAGCGGCATCGTCGATGTGGATTTGCGCATAACCTGGTTCATCTGCCAGGGCTGCCAGGGCTGCACAGTTACCGGTCATTGAACGGCAAGAGTAGTGGCCCACTTCACGCACCGTGGAAAGTACCATTGGGTACTCTTCGGTGACTTTGTCGATTGGCGGTGCCCAGTCGCAAGTGAAGAACTCGCCCAGACCGTTTTCGCGGTCAAACTTACCGTCATACAGGAACGAGGTTCCCTGGTCGCTTTCAGCTACATCGCGGCAAGGCCACTGGATATAACCCAGTTCACCCATTTTCTCGTAAGTGGCACCGTAGAAATCCGGGCACAGACCACGCAACTCATCCCAAATTTCCTGGGTGTTGTTGTAGTGCATCTGGTAGCCCATACGGGTGGCAATTTCACTGATAATCTGCCAGTCCGTTTTCAGGTCCCACTTCGGCTCCACAGCTTTAAAGAAGCGCTGGAAACCACGGTCAGCGGCGGTATAAACGCCTTCATGTTCGCCCCACGAGGTAGACGGCAAAATTACATCGGCTGCCGCCGCGGTTTTGGTCATGAAGATGTCCTGCACAATGACCAGTTCCATATCGGCAAACGCCTGACGAACTGCCGAAAGCTCGGCATCCGTTTGCAGCGGATCTTCACCCATAATGTAAGCTGCGCGAACTTCGCCATGTGCCACACGGTGAGGTATCTCACTGATGCGATAGCCCGTGTGAGCCGGTAGCGATGGCACGCCCCAGGCTTTGGCGAACTTCTCGCGGCTGACTTCGTCTTTCACGTACTGGTAGCCAGGATAGGTATCCGGCAGTGCGCCCATATCGCAAGCACCCTGAACGTTGTTCTGGCCGCGAACCGGGTTCACGCCAACATTCGCTTTACCCAGGTTACCGGTCATCAGCGCAAGGCTGGTCAGCGAGCGCACAGTTTCCACGCCCTGATAGAACTGGGTGACACCCATGCCCCACAGAATGGTGGCCGTTTTTGCGTTCGCATACATACGCGCTGCGCCGCGAATTTCCGCCGCGGTCACGCCGGTAATTTCTTCAACGGACTCAGGCGTGTAGCCCGCAACAATTTTGCGATACTCGTCGAAACCTTCGGTACGAGAAGCCACGAAGGACTGGTCATACAGATTTTCTTCGATAATCACATGCCCGATTGCGTTAAGCAGGGCGATGTTAGAACCATTTTTTAACTGCAAATGCATGTCAGCGATGCGCGCGGTTTCAATTTTACGCGGATCGACCACAATGATTTGCGCCCCTTTTTGCTTCGCGCGGATGACACGGTTAGCAACGATAGGGTGTGAATCTGCCGGGTTATACCCGAACACAAACACTAAATCGGTATCCTCAATCTCGACGATTGAGTTGCTCATAGCGCCGTTACCGACCGATTGGTGCAGACCTGCAACCGATGGGCCGTGTCAGACGCGTGCGCAGCAGTCAACGTTATTGGTACCAATAACGGCGCGCGCAAACTTTTGCATAACATAGTTGGTTTCGTTGCCAGTACCACGGGAAGAACCGGTGGTCATGATGGCATCGGAGCCGTGTTTCGCTTTGATTTCACTCAGACGAGTACTGACGTAGTTCAGTGCTTCATCCCAGGAAACGTTTTCGAGTTTGCCGCCCTTCTGGCGACGAATCATTGGTGATTTGAGGCGCGGAGTGAGGATTTTAGTATCGTTAATAAAATCCCAGCCGTAGTAACCCTTCAGGCAAAGATCGCCCTGGTTGGTTTTACCTTGAGCTGCTTCCGCCTTGACGACTTTGCCGTTATCGACCACGAGATTGATTTTGCAACCCGAGGCACAATAGGGGCAAACCGTGACGACTTTTTTCATCAGTGTTGCTCCAGTCAATATTGCTTACCTTGCAACTTTCTATGCATTATCTATGCCACATAGAAAGAGTGGGAATTACAGGCATCTTACGATGATAAAAGCAGCAAAACCCTGACGAAAAACAGGACATCGTCAAAAGTGACGTGTCGAGCGGAACACGGTTTGTGACACCGGTTGAAAATTCAACATGGGTATTTATCTTTTGTGCGGCACTCCTTCCACAATCACCCACACTTACCCCATGTCTCTTTTCATCCTCCGGAGTTCAATAATGAAGCCTGCCATTTTGCTGGTGGATGACGATTTGGCGATCTGCGAGGTGCTGCGCGATGTGCTCAATGAGCACGTGTTTGAGGTGAGGGTTTGCCACTCCGGGAATGACGCGCAGACTGCGATTGCTCAGCACCCAGAAATCGCCCTGGTGCTGCTGGATATGATCCTGCCGGATATTAACGGGTTACTGGTGCTGCAACATATTCAGCGTCAGCGTCCTGATTTACCGGTAGTAATGCTAACTGGCCTTGGCAGCGAATCCGATGTAGTCGTGGGGCTGGAGATGGGCGCCGATGACTACATCGCCAAACCGTTCAACCCGCGCGTGGTGGTGGCGCGTGTTAAAGCGGTGCTACGGCGTTCTGGCGCACTGGCGGTGGAAACGACGACGACAAAAAGCAGCGGCCTGCATTTCAACGGTTGGCGGCTGGACACCGAACGTTGTCAGTTATTGAATGCTGCCCATGAACAAGTCGACCTCACCCAGGGCGAATACGGCTTACTGCTGGCATTAATGCAAAATTCTCGCAAAGTGTTATCGCGTGAACGACTGCTGGAGTTGACCCACAGCGAAAGCCTGGAGGTCTTCGACAGAACGATTGATGTGCTGATTATGCGCCTGCGGCGAAAAATAGAATTAAACCCGCATCAGCCCGCTTTAATCCGCACCATTCGCGGTATTGGCTATGTATTTTCCGCTGATGTTATTCAGGCGGAGAATAATGCGGCTTGAATTATAAATAATAAATGGGTGCTTAAGACTTTTCCCTTAATTACTTCACAAGTTGGGCGGGGCGAACCCCGCCCGGATAGCTTTACTATTCGGAGCAGGCCAGCCTGGCCGCTACCTCCTGTTTATCATTCCTTATTTTCACTTCGCATAAATTACGGCGTGTTAATAAGGTAATTGCTATTAATGTTAAGCAAACAATTAATAAACATATGACAACAGTCTTTGTAGGCTTCATGCCTTTTTACTCCTTGCCTTGCGGCGAGTAAGAGGCTAACCTCAACTTGTTGGGAGTTGAGGATCAGCCTCGGGTTAACGTTAAAGTTGCCCGGGGCTTTCTTATTCTTAAAGTTTAAGAATATCCCTCACTTATGCTCAGGACAGAAAGCCCTAAGCACCCGCCGCATAGTTTATTGAGTTTTTATTTATTAGATATTAAATTGCTAATGTAATTCATTTATCATGATTACATTGTTCTGGAATATCCCTCGTAAATAATCTTAATCATATTGATGTCGTGATTATTAGTTGAAGGCGTAATAAATATCAACTCCGCTCGCTTATAAAACTCTGCAATTCCGTTAATGTTTTTGCGCCATCGATCGCATTTGCACATAACAAATTCGCGCGAGCGCAGGCATGGGCTAATTTCAGGCTATCGACCAGCGGCCATTTTTCATGGCAGCCATATAATATTCCGGCGCAAAAAGCGTCACCCGCACCAACGCTGCCGACAATTTCCTCTTGAGCCAACATAAACGACGGCACCCATGTACCTTCGCCTCCACGTTCTATGCCCCATGCACCTTCCGGGCAATGAATCACTACTCTTTGCTTCACACCCGATTCCAGCAGCAACGTTGCCGCTTGCGCAATATTTTCGACATGCGGTGCACCGTTAGCATGGCGGATGTCCAGCCCGCTAAACTCACCGGCTTCCAGTTCATTAATCACCAGGTAATCCAGCCAGCGCAGGGCAGGGAGCACCATCGGGCGGTAACGCGGGTCGCCCTGACGCGAGACTAAATCCAGCGAGGTTTCATAGCCTTGCAGGGACATCATGGCCAACAATCGGGCGCTGCGTGTGCCGTATTCCGCATCTTCCATATCAAGACTATCAAGCAGCAACAAATAGCCGAGGTGGAAGATTTTGAAGGATGTTTCAAGGCGGTCAAAGGCGGGTAAATCAAGCAAACGATTAGCGCCAGGCGAGTGGAAAAACGTGCGTTGCCCGCTCGGGTCGGTCATTACTTGCGACATCGACGTTGGCGCGAAAGTAGTGCGGTGCACATGCTGGCGATTGACATGATACTGATCCAACATGGCCATAATATAGTCGCCGTCATGATCGTCACCGACCAATCCAACAGCTTGCAGCGGTAGCCCGACATGCATTTTTGCCAGCGTCAGCAACACATTTAACGGCGCGCCGCCAGTTGAGCGTTCACTGTGAACGATTTCCGCCAGCCACCCGCGCTGCGGCCATTGCACAATTTGATGCACATGGTCGACCAACATATTTCCGGCGGCGATAATCCCGCTGCGCTCTGTCATAACCTCTCCTTACGCCTTTCCTGAACTGCCAAAAATCTGCATTTGTTGAGCGACGACATCGGTAATCGCCTCTTCAATACCCAGCAATAACTCGGCGAACTCGTCATAAATGGCGTGACGTTGATTCATGCGTTGCTCGATGGCACCGAGGGCCGCTTGCGACATGCCGGTATAGAAATTTATCTTGTGAATACCAAGGGTTATCGCTTTGCGAAAATCCTCATCGCTGATGCCTGAACCGCCATGTAATACCAGCGGCAGGCCGGTTTGTTGGCGAATCGCCGCCAGACGGTCGAAATCGAGTTTTGGCTCGCCTTTATACTTGCCGTGGGCGTTGCCAATGGCGACCGCCAGTGTGTCGATGCCAGTTCTGTCGACAAAATCACGCGCCACTGCCGGGTCGGTAAATTTGTTGCTGTCGGCCTCGCCATACAGCGCACCGCCTTCGTCACCGCCCACTGCGCCCAGTTCGGCTTCGACCGAGACCCCCACCGCGTGGCACATTTTCACCACTTCTCTGGTCTGGCGGACGTTCTCTTCATATTCAAGTGTAGAACCATCGAACATCACTGAGCTAAAACCGAGGCGTAAAGCGCGAACTACCGCTTCAAAATGCAGGCCATGGTCGAGATTGAGCACCAGCGGAATATCGTGGCGAGCTGCTTCGAATTTGACGGCTTCGACCAGTGATTCCAGCGACACATACTTAAAATGCACTTCGGCAATGTTGATGATAAACGGCGAGTTTTCTTGTTTTGCAGCGGCAAAAAGGGCGCGCAGAAAATGGCTGTCCAGAACGTTAAAAGCGCCGAGTGCATAGCCGTTTGCGCGGGCATGAGCCAGGCCATCTGCGAGCGATATCAAAGCCATAATAGTTTCCCCTGGTGTTGGGACAAAATGGTTGAAAATTAAAGGTATTGGCGATATTCATTGCACAGCAATTGCTGGATTGGCGCGTCTTCAATGATGGAATTAAAGCGCTCAAGCGGTTTGAGAAAACGGTTGTCGCGGTCGTCATCATTGACCATCGACACTTCGCCAACCAGCACGTCGCCGTAACCCGCCTCTCCCCAGAAACTGTGGTAAATGCCGGGCACCAGGCAAATGCTCTCACCGGGTGACAGGCGCAACTGGCTGCCTGCGGCGTGAGTCTGGCGACAGCCATCGATAACCACAGTGACATCGCTGTCTTCGGTCTGCTCGAACTGATCGGAATTCCACAGTTCGACAATCAAATTACCGCCGCCGCGATTGATAATGTCCTCGCGTTTGCGCCAGTGAAAATGCATCGGCGTGAGTTGCCTTTCGCGCACATGGATGATTTTTTCGGCGTAGCATTTGGCATAGGGTGCGCCATCGGGTGAGCCGTTACGCAGGGTGAAAAGCGTCAGCCCCTGAGCCAAAAAATCGCTGCCGCCAAAAGCGGTCACGTCCCATCCCAGTTTGAGATTGAACACCTCTTGCCAGATTTGTTTATCCGTCTGCTGCCATTTAGCCAGGTTATACGAGGCGAATGGCGGCAAATGAACATCGTGCTGCATAAAGAAATGGCGTGTTTGCGCGAGGATCTGGTTTATTTCGGAGCGTTTCATTTTGTCTCCTTTCAACAACCCTCACCCTGGCCCTCTCCCTGAGGGAGAGGGAACAGGTCGGTCTTCCCCCTCTCCTTTGGGAGAGGGTTGGGGTGAGGGGAAAAGTTATTTCACCGTCCAACCCTTATACGTCCCGATATTATTTTTATCGATCATGGTTACTGGAATCAGCACCGGCTCTTTCGGCGCAGGCTTGCCTTGCAGAATGTCGTAACCAATCTCAACCGCTTTGGCAGCCATCACTTGCGGGTCTTGCGCAGGTGTGGCGACAAACAGCGTATTTCCGCCGCGTTTCAGGGCTTCTTCAGCATCCGGGCTGCCATCCACACCAACGATGAAGAACTCGTTGCGTTGGGCTTGTTTCGCTGCCAGATCGGCACCGATCGCTGTCGGATCGTTGATCGCAAACACGCCGTCGATCTTCGGATTTGCCGCCAGCAAAGAAGTCATCACTTCAAGTCCACCTTCGCGGCTGCCTTTGGCGTTCTGGTTAGAAGAAAGGATCTTGATATCAGGATGCTTTTTAAACTCGGTTTCGCAGCCTTCTACACGGTTCTGCACGGCGGAAACCGGCGGCCCGTTGATGATCACCACGTTGCCTTTGTTTTTCAGGCGATCCGCAATGTACTTACAGGCGATTTCACCCGCCTGAGTGTTGTTCGAGGTGATCGTCGCATCCGCCCCTTCCGCTGCCACGTCCACCGCAACCACCACGATCCCCGCGTCTTTCGCACGTTTCACCGCCGGGCCGATCCCTTTGGAATCCGCCGCGTTCAAAATGATCATGTCGACTTTGGCGGCGATAAAATTATCAATTTGAGAAACCTGTTGGCCGAGATCGTAACCGCTGGAAACCAGCGTCACTTTCACGTTATCTCCCGCAAGCTTACGGGCTTCCAGTTCGGCACCTTTGGTTATCTGCACGAAGAACGGGTTGGCGAGGTCACCCACCGTCACCCCGATGGATTTCAGCTCTTTTGCCTGAACAAACGGTACGGCGGCAATCATGAGTGCTGCAGCTAGTATCTTCAAACGCATGGTGAATCTCCTGTCTGGTTTTGTCGGATGACGCTCACGCTTATCCGACCTACGAAAGAGCATGGTTATCGGTTTGGTAGGGTGGATAAGCGATAGCGTCATCCACCGTTTACGTTATGCACTTTGATGGTGGCGGGTACGGTATTTGTCGATCAGCACCGCAATGATGATCACCGCACCCTTGATCACCAGTTGCCAGAAATACGAGACGCCCATTAGCGTCATACCATTGTTGAGCGTGGCAATAATCAGCGCGCCGACCAGCGTGCCGGTAATGGTGCCAATCCCGCCGACGAAGCTAGTGCCGCCGAGGATCACCGCAGCGATAGCATCCAGCTCATAACCGGTGCCAAGATTGCCGTTGGCGCTATACAACCGCGAGGCGCTCATCACCCCGCCCAGCCCGGAAAGCAGCCCGCTCATGCCATACACGAACAGCAACACCATCCAGACTTTAATGCCCGTCAGACGGGCGGCCTGCATGTTGCCGCCGACCGCGTAAATATGAACGCCGAGCGTGGTGCGCCGCAGAATGAACCAACAGACGACAATCACCGCCAGCGCAATCACCACCAGCCACGGAATCGGCCCGAGATACGCATTGCCAATCCATTCAAAATTGATATTCGAGTTAATCACCGTGGTGCCGTCAGCCAGCAAATAGGCCGCACCGCGTAATGCCGTATAGGTGCCGAGGGTGACAATAAACGGCGGTAATCCAGCCCAGGCCACCAGCATGCCGTTAAACAACCCAAGCCCGGTGCCCATCATCAGCGCGGCAGGAATCGACAGTGATTCCCAACCCGGCATGAGTGAAACCACCATCGCCGTCACCGCCGTGGTACCCAAAATAGAGCCAACGGAAAGGTCGATACCACCGGTCAAAATAATGAACGTCATCCCCGCCGCGAGAACGATATTGATCGACGACTGGCGGGCGATATTCAGCAGGTTAGATTCGGTAAAAAAGTTCGGCGTGATAAACCCAAAAATGGCGACGATCAGGATCAATATCGGCAAAATGCCGACAGTTTGCATCAAGTCGCCGAACAGCGCTTTTTTCAGCGAGGCAGATTTGGCGACTTGTTGTGGTGTGGTTGGGCTAGCCATGGTGAATCCCCTTTTTATGGGCATCTTCAACGCCCGTTGCCAGCGTCATAATATTCTCTTGAGTGATCTCGGCGGGGTGCAATTCGCCCGCGATACTGCCTTCGCGCATCACATAAACCCGGTCACTCATGCCGACGATTTCCGGCAACTCACTGGAGATCATCAGGATCGCCACGCCTTGTTTCGCCATCTGGCTCATGATCCGGTAGATCTCGCTTTTCGCCCCGACATCCACGCCGCGCGTCGGTTCATCGAGGATCAAAATACGCGGGCCGATCGCCACCCAGCGCGAGATCAGCAGTTTTTGCTGATTACCGCCGGATAACCCGCCAGCCCGCACTTGCGCGTGCGGCACTCGGATATTCAGCAGGCTGATAGCATCGTCAGAAATGGTCTGGGCTTTTTTGCGATCCAGCCAGCCGTAGTGTGCGTCGCGTTCCAGCGTCGCCATGGTGATGTTGTCTTGTGCGGCGAGTTCGAGGAACAAACCCTGCTCTTTGCGGTTCTCGGTCAGGAAACCGATCCCGTAGTGAATAGCTTCACGCGGTGAATGAATCTTCACCGGCTTGCCATCAATTTCGATGTTGCCGCCGGTCGATTTGCGCACGCCAAAAATCAGCTGTGCCAGCTCGGAACGTCCGGCACCCACCAGCCCCGCCAGCCCGACGATTTCACCGGATTTCACTTGCAGACTGACCGGCTGCACTTTTGCGCCATCCGTCAGGTGGTGAACGTTCAGGCGCACGCTACCCAGCGGAATATCGCGTTCTTTATTGAACAGATCGCTTAGCGGGCGGCCGACCATCATGCGCACCAGTTCGTTAGCGTTGAGGTTTTCACGCGTCAGACTGCCGACGTATTGCCCGTCGCGCAGCACGCTGACGCGGTCAGACAGCTCGTACACTTCCGCCATGCGGTGGCTGATATAGATAATCGCCATCCCTTCATCGCGCAGCCGCATAATCAGCTCGAACAGGCGGTGCGTTTCACGGGACGACAGTGCGGCGGTGGGTTCATCCATCACTAAAATGCGGCTGTTACGGTGCAGTGCGCGGGCGATTTCCACCTGCTGCTGCTCGGCAATCGTCAGGCGCGAGACTAAATCGCTGGCCTTAAACTGTGCGCCGAGGCGGTCGATAACCGTCTGCGCCTGCATCAGCATCTCTTTGCGCTTCACTAAACCGGCGCGTGAAAGCTCGCTGCCGAGGAAAATATTTTCTGCCACGGTGAGGTTAGGGGCGAGCTGCATTTCCTGGTAAATCAGCGTGATGCCGGCGTTTAACGCATCTTTTGGCCCCTTGATGCTGTACGGTTCGCCGTTAATTAAAATCTCGCCGCTGGTGGCGGTATACGCCCCGGCAAGGATTTTCATCAGCGTGCTTTTACCGGCGCCGTTTTCCCCCATTAAGGCGTGTATTTCGCCGGGGAACACCGTTAAATCGACCCCTTTCAACGCAAAAAATTTGCCGAATGACTTGGCAATATTGCGCATCTCCAGAATGGGAACGTGACTCATGTCGCAGCTCCTGCGGGTAAGGTTTCGATTGCTGCCAGTTGAACACGTCTAAGTAAATGCAAAATGTCAGAAGTCGTTCATATTTGTCATATTGGTGAACATCAAACGTAGCGTCATCCAGGCTGGTATATTGGGCTATTTCTCAAGATGCTTTGCAAGTTTCCATACACCCAGGATAACCATGACAATTGATAGTAATGTCAATTTCCCCCAATGTTCTGGAAAAAAACTGTAAGACAAGCAAGATAAAAGCACAATCAATGCGACAGGAAGATATGAATAAATGGTTTCTGTTTTAATCCAGTCGAAAATAAAGTTTTTGAGAAATTTTTTCATTTTACTATATCCCTTAATATGGTTATTGCATCTCTTTCACTAAGAGTGGTATTCAGATAGCCAATGTTCTTTTGCAGTACTGGCTCAATAATAAAATAAAGCATTTCTATATTTTCATTATGTAATATTTGATAAAAAGGAGGGTTAAGTAATTTCAATCTTCTTGCAGAAAGGGCGGCTTTTTGGACATAACTATAAAAACCAAGCAGTGTAAGAGTAACATTGCTTAACTTGGCGATTGCGGTACGGATTTTAGCCGTAAAACCTATCGATTCTGAAATAGACTTGGCAATTACATATGAGATAGTCGATTTTGTTACAAACCTGACTCTGTTTTTTGCCAAATAACCTGTAATTTGAGTGATTATGTTTGTTCTGGAATTCTCATTGAAATTATCTAATACATATTTGACGTATAACTCAATCATATCAAGAATGACATCATTCCTCTTAAAAACTTCATTAATAGCGGCAATCATTCTTTTATCTTCTTCTCTTAGCTCCTGGCATACATCCTGATATTCATCAAAGAAACAGGCAGAGTACCATGTGGCTCTCTCTACACCAGAGTAGATACTACTCATGACTTCTTTGCTATTCTCCTGAAAAAGCTTTATTCCTTTCTCTAAGGATAATGCTATTTTTCTTTCTGCTTCCATATGTACACGTAAATAATCCGAATGGTTCATTTATATAATCCTTTAACTGTTTTAACTACTCCGGATTGTTAAAAAACGCGATCCATCCACACACTATAAGAGCTGGTGCCAGCGGTACAATGTTCCCAACTTATTGCTTCATAAACAAATGAGATAGTTTCTTCCGCGAGTCCTTTACTGTCATCGACTACATGGGGGATATGGAGCTGTAAGTCACAAATATGTGCGCCGGTAAGTTTTATAATGTAATACAGCTCGTTTATACCAAAGCGATTGGTCCTATACACAGAGAATTTACAAGTTAATATTTCATTGTCATTAATAGATTTGCTCAATAATGGCGAGGATTTATCAACAGGTTTTTTGATGGTCAGGCATTGATGGTTGACGTTACTAATACGTGTTAGTCGGTGATTCAGTTCATACACCATAATTTGATCAAGATGTGCAATCTGTGATTTATTCCCAATTGAATCAAGGGACATACATCCTACAGATATTTTTCCTTGATTTTTACCGTTAAGTGTCAAATAGATTAAATTTGCCATAATCATTCCTTAATTTTATATAAAATATCAATAAGAAGAAGATGTTCATGTACTTTATTTATTTAACAGGCAGGGGCTTTACTTATGTCGCTGGGAATACTAGACATAGATTGAAGAATAAGGCAATTCAGTTTTCATATTGTGTGCCTGTCAGAAAAGGACAACTTTCTCCCTTGTGGGTAGAGGGTCAAAGCGAGGTACCAAACCAGCCACCGGAGCCAAATCATGCCTGCACCCCGCACACCGTTCCTCACCAGCGCTCGCGGACGCTTGCTGTTCTTTAACTTGCTGGTGGTGGCGGTGACCTTAATGGTGTGCGGCGTGGCAATTCTCGGCTTTAATCATGCCAGCCGTTTGCAGGAACAAGTGCAGGGGCAAACGCTCAGTGACATGTCCGGCAGCATGGAGTTGGCGCGGGATACCGCGAATGTGGCGACGGCGGCGGTGCGCCTCACGCAAGTGGTTGGTGCGCTGGAATATCAGAGCGAAGCGCAGCGTTTACAGCAAACCCAGCAGGCGTTGCAAAACTCGCTCAATCACCTGGCGAACGCGCCGCTCGCCAGCCATGAACCGCAGCTGGTCAAGCGCATCACCGAGCGCAGTAACGAACTGGAAAGCAGTGTTACGCGCATGCTGGAACTGGGGCATCGTCGCCATCTGGAACGTAATGCGCTGCTCAGTGCGCTGTATCAAAACCAAAGTTATCTGCATCATATTCAGGACATCAATGCCCGTGACGGACGGACGACGCCCGAAGCGCGGCTGTTAACGGAAATGGACCGCCTGATTCTGATTGCCATCCAAACCCCTTCGCCGAAAGCCACCGTGGTGCAACTCACAGAAGTCATGGCGCAGCTTCCGGCGCATGATGATTCACCGCTAGTCGATGAGATATTGCAGGAGTTCACCGCACATTTGCAGCAATTACTGCCACTTTCTCAGGCGCTGGATAACAGCGATTTGGGCATCTCGTGGTTTATGTATCACATCAAAGCGCTGGTGGCGTTTTTGAATGATGACATCAACCAGTACGTGCAAAAAGTGGCACAGGAGTCGCTCAACCGCAGCGAACAGAGCCATCAAGAGCTGCAATCGATGATTGCTTTTATTGGCCTGTTTGCCTTGCTGGCGCTGGTGATTACCGGCTTTGCGGGCTGGTATATCTATCGCAATCTTGGCTCGAACCTGACGGCAATTTCCCACGCCATGACACGGCTGGCGCGGGGGGAGCGCGATGTCAGCGTGCCTGCGTTGCAGCGCCGTGATGAACTGGGCGAGCTGGCGCGTGCCTTTAACGTGTTTGCGCGCAATACCGCCTCGCTGGAACACACCTCGAAATTACTGAAAGAAAAAAGCACTCAACTGGAAACCACTTTCCATGCCATGCGCGATGGTTTTGCGTTGTTCGATAACGACGGCATTTTGGTGGTGTGGAACCCGCAGTATCCGTTGCTGCTGGGGCTGGCAGCGGAACGTTTGCAGCGCGGGCAGCATTACATGAATCTGTTAAAACAGGTGTCGCCGCTCCAGGAACATATCCTTGAAAACCTCTCACGCCCGTTACCCAAACCACAAGAACTACGGCTTGCCGATAATCGCACTATCGAGCTGCGTTTTAGCCCGGTGCCGGGGCGCGGCATGGTGAACGTGGTGCTGGAGCGCACCGAGCGGAAAGCACTGGAAGAAGCACTGGTTCACAGCCAAAAAATGAAAGCAGTGGGGCAACTCACCGGCGGCCTGGCGCATGATTTCAATAATTTGCTGGCGGTGATTATCGGTAGTCTTGAGCTGACATCGGTGGATTCGTCAGATGCCACGCGCATTCAGCGTGCCTTAAAAGCCGCCGAACGCGGCGCGCAACTCACTCAGCGTCTGCTGGCCTTTTCGCGCAAACAATCGCTGCATCCTCATGCGGTGGCGATGAAAAACCTGCTGGAAAACCTCGACCCGCTGATTCGCCATTCACTTCCTGCGACGTTGACGCTGGAAATTGAAGCGCAGCATCCGGCGTGGCCGGCGTGGATCGATGTGAATCAACTTGAGAATGCGATTATCAATTTGGTAATGAATGCGCGTGATGCGATGGAAGGGCAAAGCGGCACGATTAAAATCCGCACCTGGAACCAACGAGTGGTGCGATCTGGCGGTGGCAAACAAGATATGGTGGCGCTGGAAGTGACCGACCGTGGGCATGGCATGTCGGCGGAAGTCAAAGCGCAAGCTTTTGAACCCTTCTTCACCACCAAACAGACTGGCAGCGGCAGTGGGCTGGGGTTGTCGATGGTGTATGGTTTTGTGCGCCAGTCCGGTGGGCGAGTGCAAATTGAAAGTGCGCCGGGACAGGGAACGTTAGTGCGCTTGCAACTGCCGCGTGCATCTGCGCAGGCCGTCAGTGAAACGGTGCCGCTAATGCTTGTGGAAAATCCGCTTCAGGACCAACTGGTGTTAGTGCTGGAAGATGAACACGATGTGCGCCAGACGCTGTGTGAGCAACTGCATCAACTGGGTTATTTGACACTGGAAACCAGCGACAGCCAGCAGGCGCTACAGTTTCTCAAAGAGGTGCCGGATATTCAGATTCTCATCAGCGATTTGATGTTACCGGGGCCGATGAACGGGGCTGATGTGGTGCAGCATGCGCGCGAGCATTATCCACATCTGACTTGCCTGTTGATCAGCGGGCAGGACCTGCGGCGTAGCGGGCAACAATTGCCGCCGGTCGAGCTTTTGCGTAAGCCGTTTAATCAGCAAAAACTGGCAAAAGTATTACGACGTGTTACTCAACTTGAAGTATGACGGGTGAATTGCAAATCAATGAAAAGGTCAGTTCCAAACAATTGACTCTGAGTCCAGAAGCGGACATTAATAGAACGACCCCTTCCAGTATCCCAGGAGGAAGGGGTGGGTTTTGGAATGTAACTTAGCCGCCTCATTAAATGATATGCACCTCATTGAGCATCCTGTAGCAAGGACTAAGCCCCTCTGCAAAGAGGGGCTGACTTTGGTCGCTGTTTGGTGGATGACGCCTGCGGCTTATCCCCCCTACAAAACCCCCAAATTTTAATGCGCGTTGTTTGAAACCATTTGTTTTCGTAGGTCGGATAAACGCAGCGTCATCCGACATTCATGCCAGGACGCTGCTGAAATTACCCCTCTTTGCCCATTCCCGTTTGCTGAATCAACATCAATGACACGCTATTAAACCAACGATGCGCAAGACTCTGGCGCGAGCTTGCCACTGAAATTTCCGCGAGATTTTCCCGGTTCAACACTGCCGCTTTACCATCACCTTCAATCGATACGCGATACCAAACCCCTTGCGGGCGCAAATCTTTGGCCTGCGCCGTCGGGTTTAATGCCACCGGCCCGCCATGCTCTTTCGCTAAAAGCAACGAAGGCAGGCGCATCACCACATTATGGTCGATGGACACCACGCGCCCGATAAGCGGTTGCCACTCGCCAGGTTGATAAATCCTGGCTGTTGCACCTACCCGTAAACGCGCCAGATCCTCTTCCCCGACCAGCGCTTTCACCCGCCAGCGATCGGCATTCACCAGCGTGGCGATATGCGTGGATGCTGAGATCCAGCTTCCAGGCTGCAAAGAAAGATCGCGATCTTCAATGCGCCCATTCGAGGCGGCAACTAACCGCAGGCGCAGCAATTCGCTATTCCCCGCGCTTTGTTGCAGTGAATACTGGCGTGCCATTTGATCCGCCAGCACCTGTTTGGCGGGGCCGTCTTTCTCCAGCCCTAACGCACCACGGGCGCTGTATTCCCAGGCGCGGCGCATTTCTTCCGCCTTACGTTGCGAGGTTTCTGGCAACGGCGCAATCAGCTCAAACAGCGGTTGCCCAGCTTTTACTTGCTGGCCGTCGGTGACAAAAACTTTCTCAAGGCGTGCGCTGTAGGGCGTGTAAATCGGTTGCACAAAACCGGCTTCCACTACACCTGGCAGGCTCACTTTATTTGACCACGGCACAAAAATAACCAGCAGCGCGGCAATAGCAATCAGCAGCAACCTGCGGCGATAAAACGGCTGGCTTTCCTCGCGCCTGGCCCAACAGTGTTTGATCTCTTTGATCATCGGTTGCACCACAAAAGTGACAATTTCTACCAAAAATAAAATCACGCCCAGCGCTTTAAAAAAGGCGTGATACACCACCACCGCAATGCCGATAAACAGCAGCAGGCGGTAAATCCAGGTGGCAAAAGCGAACAGCGTCAGAAAGCGCGCAAAGGCCGGAGTGACGTTATCGGGTGCGGGATCGTTAATGCCAAACAGGTGCCAGCGCATCGCTCGTTTTGCCCAGTTTCCGGCGCGTTCGTGCAGGCCGGGGAAATCGAGCATATCGCTGAGAATGTAGTAGCCGTCAAAGCGCATAAACGGGCTGGCGTTGACCACCACTGTCATCACCCAGGCGGTGGTCGCCAGGAAAAACAGCGCGTTTTTGATGCTGCCTTCCGGTGCGAATGACCACAGCAGCGTCGCCCATGCCGCCAGCACCAGCTCGGAAACAATCCCGGCGGCGGCGATTTTTAGCCGATCGCGCGAACGAAACAGCTTCCAGCTTTCGCCGGTGTCGGTGTAGGCCATCGGCAGCATCACCAGCAACGCAACACCCATATGCCCAACCCGCACACCGTGGCGCGTGGCGGTTAACGCGTGCCCCATTTCATGCCAGCATTTGGAAAACACCAGCGCGATAGCAAAGGCCGCCGCACCTTGCCAGCTCACCGAATTATGCAGCGTGGCAACCACGGTATCCCACTGGCGCGCCGCCAGCACAATGCCGGTCATCGCCACTAACAGCGTCAGCCACAAGAAAGTTTTGCTGAACAACGGCTGCAACCACGGCAGCGCTTTACGCAGGGCTTTTTCAGGGTGAATCAACGGAATACGAATAAACAAATAACTGTGCAACAGCCATTTCCACACCGATGACGCCGGGCGATAACGCGCGGTGCGCAGCAATTGTTGCTGCTGCAAAAACAGCACAAACGCTTTGACGTCCTCTTCATCCACATTCAGCGTGGTGTGTTGATTAATCGCCTGTGCGATTTTTGCGGTATCAGCCAGTTGCCAGCGTTTGAGAATTTCGATTTCCAGCCAGCCGAGGCGGAAAAACAGGTTGCGCACCGGATCGGCCAAATGCCAGGCCGGCGAACCATCGCGGTTGCTGCCTGCGCTATTGAGGCGCAGTTCATCACGCAGCGCAGGCCACGGCGGCGCTGTGGCGGCACCGCTTATCACCAGCCGCTCCCGGCACGCAAGGTGGCGATAGGGCGGCGCAGCAACAGGTAACCGAGCATTGCCCAGTCACCGGTCACTCGCGCGGTTCCTTGTAAGCCAATACGCGCCACTTCTGGTTTACCTTCAAGCGTGCCGCGCAGCAAATAACTGGCCACGCCGTTGGGCGCTTCAACGGTTTGATAGCCTGCGTAATCCAGTTTCGCGCTAAAAGAATCGAGCGGGGCGACTTTCAAAAATACCGTCATCGGTGCGCCGCGATTCAGGTTGGTGGATTCGCTGACCGGTGCCCAGGCGCGCACGCCGAGGCTATTGGGGTCAGCCAGCAGGCCAATACGCTCACCCGTTTGCACCGGGCGGCCAGCCCAGTCGTCCGGGTCGGAATAGACGAAAACGCCGTTGCCTGGGGCGCGAATCGTGAGTTTATCGATGTCACGGACTATCGACTCCACTTCCACTTTTTTCTCGCGCCATTTGCCTTCGGCCATCGCCAGTTCTGACTTGGCCTGTTGATCTTCAATCGCTTGCTGAGAAGCCTGATGCAGCGTGGTTTCAGCGGTTTCCAGCTCCGCCTGTGCCACCGCCAGCCGGTTATGCAGCGTGGTGTCGTCGAGAGTCGCCAGCACCTGGTCTTTCACTACATCGCTGTTTGGCAACACCACCATGCGCTTAATCACCCCGGAATCGGGCGCGGCAATCACTTCACTTTGCAGCGAGATAATTTCCGCTGGCACCAGCGTGTATTCGCGCACCGGAATACACAGCACCAGCAGCACTGCCAGCAGGATATAAGCGAGGCGGCGTCCGGTGTTGCGCTGCCGGAATTGCTTAAAGCGCGACGGGCGCGCGGTTAACGCCCACCAGGCGTAACCGTACAAACCGCTCAGTTGCAGCAGGGTAAATTCTGGCGATGCTGGAGCCAGCGAGGTTGGCCACGGTTCGTCGCGCCCTAAAAACCACAACGCGTGTATTTCGCCGTCGGCACCGGTGAGCGGCAGTACCCAAACCTGTGGCGGCAACCACTCGTTCCACAGCTTAGCCAGCGTTTCGCTTAATTGTGCGGGTGCCAGCGCCAGCACACGGGCTTCCGGGGGTAAGGCTCGGCAATGTGGCGCAATTTCCTGCGCCACATCCGCCAGCCATAAGGCATACGGCGTGTTGTTGTCGGTATCGCTCAGCCCGGAATGGGCCACCAGTTTGGCGCGGTTATTGGGCGCAAGCGACAGCAGTGCGGCCTGGCGGTAATCCACCAGTTGGCGCGTTTCATTACAGATAGCAAACCCGAGTTCAGCGGCATTGCTGATGGTTTCGACTCGGGCGGCCAGTTGGTAAAAAGCTACACTGCTGGTCACGAATTGGCGGTCCCGCTTTTCAGGCAACGGTTTTCATCCGGCGGGCAAACCGCTACCGCTTGTCCGCTCATGCCGGGTAATACGTCGTCGGTTTTGTCCGGGAAGCGGGTTTCGATTTCGATGGTCTGGCTAACGGCATCCACTTTGCCGCTAATGTGCGTCACCGTGAGCGGGTATTGTTTGCCGGTTTCACCGACCGAGGCATTCAGCTGCGAGCCGATTTTTAGCCACGGCACCCAGCTTGACGGCACGTTTAACCGTGCGCGCAAAGTCCCGCTGCCGACCAGATCAATCACTGGCGCACCCGCACCAATCCCCTGGCCTTCTTTGACATAGATTTTAGCGACGCGCCCATTGAATGGAGCCACGAAGCGGCACTGCGCCAGTTGGGCGTCAAATATCCCCATCTGGCCTTTGGTGCGGTTCACTTCGGAAGCGGCTAAGCCCACTTCCAGTGCCGCAGCCGATTGTAACCCTTGCAGTTTGGCTTTGGCTTCATAGCGCAGTTGGGCGGCGTGAAACTCCGCTTCAGCGGCATTTTTGCGGGCTACCAGGTCGCTACAATCCATGTTCGCCAGCAGTTTGCCTTGCGTGACGGTATCGCCCAACTGGACGTTAATTTTCGCCATCCGCCCAGGAACCACGCTGGAAAGCGGGCTTTCACGATTGGCGAGTACCAGGAAGCGCACCGCAGCGGAGCCATCCGCGGCAAACGCGGGCGCGGATAAGCAGGAAAGTGCGCAGATCAACCCGACCATCCATTTTTGTCGGATGACGCTGTTGTTTTTGTAGGGTGGATAAGCGTTAGCGTCATCCACCATTATTTTTGTCTTCATAAATACCTCATGGCGTCGCGGTCAACACGGGGGTCGCCCCGGCAATTCGTTGTAAATCGCTGGTAATCGATAACGTTGCCGCTTCGGCCAGGGCGCTGATAGAACGCGTGCTGGCTTCGTTTGGCAGATAACTCACGTACTGACGCGCCAGCACTTCGGCACCGGTGGCATCTTTGACACGCATCGTCCACACGCCTTTGCGCATGCCATTGTTGGTGCCGCCGCTAAAGCTCATTTGCAAATGGATACTGCTCGGAGACGGTTCCAGCGACAGGTGGTTCGCTTCAATGACCCGCCCGACGGATTGCTCGATGCTGCCACGCGAAACGCCTGCGGGCAGGCGTGTGACCTGAATCGACACCGGGTGTTTTTCAACAGCAATACCAGCGGCATGGGCAAACACCGCACTTTCTTGCTGGCGCAAACTGGTCTGAATTTGTCGCGATAAGCTGGCAACGTCGGTTTTTGTCACCTGATCTGGCAGCAAATCAATACCTACTGAGTTCAGCACTCGGCCATAAGCGGCCTGCGCTTCGGCATACGATGACGCTTCCTGGAAGCGGGAAACAATCGAACGCGCCTGGGTTCTTAATGTTTCCAAATCACTGGTCAGCGAGTTGTCCGATCCGGCGCGGGAAATACTCGCCAGGCGCTGGTCAACTTGCGCCGATTGCTCGGCAATCTGGAAGTCATAGGAGGCGAGTTTGTAGCGTTCGGTGGCGACACGCACCTGTGTGAGCACCGCCATGCTCAGCGCCATACGGCGGGCATCATCGGTTTGCGCGCGCGCGTCGTTGGCGGTGCTAATCGACGGAATGCTCAACAGTTTGAACAGGTTCATCGAAACCCCCACGCCACTCTCAATCCAGTTACTGTTGTAGAGATAGTCGTTGGAGTCGTAGTTAATCCCGGCGAACAGGTTCAGGTTCGGGAATAACGAGGCAATTTGCCGCTTGGTTTCGTAGCTGTCGATGCGTGTTTTGTAATCTTCTTCACGCAATTCAGGTCGGCGTTCCAGCGCCATTTGCTCGAGCTTATCGATGTTAGTCGGTGCCGGAGCCAGCGGCGTTGGCGTGTCTTGCAACACCAGCGGCGTGCCCGGCGGCAGGTTGATCAGCGCCGTCAGTTCGCTTTTCGCCAGCTCCATTTGCTGTCGTTTCTGGTTGAGCAACGTCATGCCATCCAGCAGGGCGCGTTGGTACTCCAGCCCTTCAACCGGTGGCAAAATCCCCGCCTGTTCGGCTTCGCGGGTTTTATCCAGCGCCTGGGCAATTTGCTCGGCCAGCGGTTGGGTTTCATCCAGCAAACGCTGTGCGCCCAGCGCTCGCCAGTAGGCATCACGCACTTCCTGGACGATGTTTTGCAGCACTTTGCGGCGGCGTTCTTCGGCGATGTTCACTTCATCTGCCTGCTGTTTAGCGCGGAAGTAGCTCATCCCGAAGTCGAGCACATCCCACGAAAAAGTCGCGCTGGCAAGGTAATGTGAGCGCTCTTCCGAGGTGGAAGGACGCAGGCTGATCACGCCATCGTCAATGCCGACACTGGTGCCGCCCGAATCGTTATCACGCCAGCGATAACCGGCATCCGTCATCAGTTTTGGCAGCATGTCTTGTTGCGAGACATCCAGCAGGCTGCGTGACAGCGCGGTTTCCATCATTTTCAGGCGGTAATCGAGGTTATATTTTAACGCTCGCGCCATCGCGTCGGATAACGTCAGTGGGCCATGCAGGGCTTCCTGCCCGCGGTACATTTCCGCCCGGTCGCGATTCACGCGTGCGGTGATTTCATCCTGAGTCATCGGCTCCGGTTTCACCGTGCCACAGCCTGCCAAAACCAGCACCGCAATCAAACCGGCCACGGGTTTGATTAACGGTACGCCACGTTTTTTATATTGCGCCACCACGTATGCGTTCATCGTTGTTTTTTCCATCTTAAACAATTGCTCTCAGCCAGTTACCGGCGAGTGATTGTCGGGACTGTAATGTGCTTCCCGGACGCCAAAGTTTTTCTTTCAAGGGCTGCGAGCTGTGCCGATAAAGGCTGTGCTCCCAGGGTGATAACCGAAGGTTGTTCACCTGCTGATCGTTCCAGAGCGGGTCTTTCTTGTGCCATGGCGATGGGTGGGGTTGCGCTTCGTTCACTGTCTTGCCCGATGCCAAACGGGCCAAACGAATTCCCCAGTGAGTTTTGCCCCAGCCCGTTGCTTGCTAAACCAGGCAAGTCCCGTTGTTCACGGCTGTCGTTGTACCAGCGCGAGAACAGCACGGCCTGCTGCATCACTGGCGAACTGGCTTGTTCGATGCCGTAACCGATCGCGGCAAACTGGCTGTTGAGGCGAGTTTGCAGACCAGTAGCATCACTTTGTAAGTCATACACTAATGGCAGAATAAACAGCCCTGGCTGGTAGCTTTGGCGGTAAGGGGTCAGCAACTCGTCGTCGTCACGGCCAAAGATTTGCTCGCCATCACGGTCGTTGTTGTCATTCGGCATCGCGGTGACGCCATAAATGCGGATCGTCAGGCGTGCTTCGCTGGTGTCGCCATCGCTGTCGGTGATGGTGTAGACAAACACTTCGCTCAGAGTGGCGTTGGCATCCAGTGCTGCCACACGTGGATCGGCACTGTTGACCTGATAGCGCCAGTTGCCCTGGCTATCTAAAAACAGCGTGCCGTACTGGCCGCTGCTGGTGCCGCCAATCGTCCCGGCCGCGCCAGTATTTTCTGACATCACACCCGTGACGGGGCCGTTGTCTGCGGCCCGGTCAGCACCGATGCGGTCGTCGTTAAACAGGTTACCGCTGACGTTTTGCTGGCCTTGATCCTGCAAGATTTCCGCGCTGTCATCGGTGGCGGTCGGCTGGTCGTTCACCACCGTAATGCGCAACTGCCCGACGTTGACGCCGTTCACTTCCACGGCGTAATCGTTGTGGGTGCTGATTTGGCCTGGCTGCGCCACCGCCTCGCGCAACACAAAGCGATAATCCAGATGCCCTTCGCCATCGGCTGCGCTGTAGTAAGCCAGCAGCGTGATGGTGCCGGTCACGGTTTCGATGGTGATTGGCGACAGCGGATTGAGCTGCAATAGCTGCTCGGCGGTGATCACCCGGCCCTGGAAAGTGAAGGTTTTCAGTTTATCGAGCGACAGCAAATCAAGCGTGCCGCTGACTTCCTGAGCGCCTGGGTCGAGCGGCGTCAGGCCATCTTCGCGCACCTGAATTTCCACCGACGGTGCTACCAGAATGCGCAGCGTACCGTTGGTTTCCCCAACGGCGTAACCGTCACTGACGGTGTAAGTAACCGCAGGCACGAAGCCATGCCAGTTGTTTACCGGCGTAAAGGTGTAGCTGCCATCGGCTTGCACCGTCAGGCTGCCAATGCCCGCCAGCAGCGCGGTTTCGCCCGCGTTGTAGCGCGTACCACCCACCTGGAACACGGAGATATGCAGCGGGTCGCCGTTCGGATCGCTGTCGTTAGTTAACAGATTTCCGGAGATCGGCGTGTTTTCCTGGGTGATCACCGCTTCCGGGTTAACGATCGGCGCGAGATCGGCGACGCGCACTACCACAGTGGCGGTTTCCAGAATGCCGCCGCTTAGCACGGTGTAGGTGTAGCTGTCGTTGCCGACATAACCCAGATTCGGCGTGTAGGTGATTTTTCCGTTTTCGACACTGACGGTGCCGTGGTTGCCCTGGCTGATGCTAACGATAGCGTTATCGTTGTTGCTGAAAGTGTCGTTTGCCAGCACATCGCTGGTCACCGAGCTGTTGCCGTTGACGGAAATCAGGTCGTTAAAGGCATCCTGAACTGGCGCGATGGTAATGCTTAACGAGGAACTGGAAACCCCGCCGTCGTTGCCGTCACTCATGTCGTAACTCACCACCGGCAGGGTGCCATTCCAGTCAGCGACCGGAACGAAAGTCCAGTTGCCGTTGGCGCGTAACGTCAGTACGCCCATGCCGCTTAACGTCACCACGCTGCCTGGCGCATACACGTTACCGTCAATAGTAAAACGGGTGACGTGAAGTGCCGCAGCGTCGTCAGGGTCGGCATCGGTGTCGTTAGTCAGCACGTTGCCGTGCGCCACGGTGTCTTCCGGCGTGGTGTTAATGTCCGGGTTGGCCACTGGCGCGCTGTTGGTGATTTGCACCGTCACCGTGGTGGTTTCCAGCTTGCCGCCGCTGGTGACGGTATAGGTGAAGCTGTCGCTGCCAACAAAACCCGCCACCGGGGTGTAGACGATTTTGCCATCGACAATGGTGGCACTGCCGTGCGCGCCGCTGCTGGTGGCGGTAATCTCACGGTCGCCATTTTCGAAACTGTCGTTGCTCAGCACGTCGATAGTGACCGGCTGCCCCGCGTGGGTGCTGGCGGAATCCGGTGCAATATCATCGACCGCTGTGATTTCCAGCGTCAGCGTGCTGCTGGCGGTGCCGCCCGTGTGGCCGTCGCTGATCTGATAGGTGATGAGCGGAATCGAGCCGTTCCAGTCGCCAACCGGCACAAATTGATAGCTGCCATCAGCGTTTAATGTCAGCTCGCCAATGCCGCTAATGGTGACGGTTTCGCCCGCCAGATGCGCCACGCTTTCACCTGGTAAGGTAAAGCTGGTGACGCGCAACGTGTCCTGCACCGACGTGTTGTTATCAGGATCGCGGTCGTTATCCAGCACGTTGCCGGTGATTGTCGAATCTTCGTTCACCGTCTGTGTATCAGGGTTAGCGATGGGTGCGGTGTTCTCGACGGTGACAAACACCGTGGCGGTTTCTGTCACGCCGCCGCTGGTGACGGTGTAGGTGTAGCTGTCAGTACCAACAAATTCCGGCGACGGCGTATATGTCACGTTGCCGTTCGTGCCAATAGTGACGGTGCCGTTTTGCGCAGCGCCAACGAGGGTGACAGCGCGATCGTCATTCTCAAAATTGTCGTTGGCGAGCACGTTGATCGTCGAACTGCCTCCGGCGTGAAGAGTCGCAGTGTCATCAGCGATGTCGACCACCGGATTCACCGTAATATCCACATGCCCGACGGCGGTTGCGCCGCCGTTATCATCGGTCACGGTGTAAGTGATTTTTGGCACGTCACCGTTCCAGTCCGCCAGCGGCGTGAAGGTGTAGTGGCGGTCATACGACAGCGTAAAGGTGCCGACGCCCGGAATAATGGCGCTGGTGGTGCCAAAATTGCCGATCAGGAAATCATCGCTAATACCGTCGACATGGAATGACGTCACCCGCACTACGTCGGAATCGACATCGCTGGCAGTCAGCAAACCGCTCAACGACGTACCGTCTTCATCCATCGTCAGTTCCATATCTCTGGCGGTTGGCGCGGTGTTGGTGACTACTACCGTGACGGTGCTGGTTTCGGTAATTCCGCCGCTGGTCACCGAATAGCTAAAGGTATCGGTGCCGACAAATCCTGGCGGTGGGGTGTAGCGAATGGTGTTATTAGACAATACTTCTACGCGCCCAAGCGTGGTGCCGTCACTGCTGGCGGTCACGGTTTTGGTGTCGTTGCTGAAGCTGTCGTTATGCAGTACGTCGATGGCGACCGGGTTATCGGCATGCGTGGTGGCGTCGTCCGGCAGAATATCGGCCACCGGCTGGACAATAATCACCAGGTTGCGGGTGACCTGGCCGCCGTTGTTGCCATCGCTGACGGTAAAGGTGACAGGCGGTACCTGCCCGTTCCAGTCCGGCACCGGAACGAAGGTGTAAAGCCCGTCGCTGTGGATGGTCAGCGTGCCTTTTCCTTCAATCTCGACGGACTCATCCGCCGCATAGACTACGCCGTCAATCGTGAAGTTGGTGACCGTCAGCGTGTCTGAATCGGCATCGCGCGCGCCATCCAGCAAATCGCCATTAGTAATCGTTGTATCTTCCGGGGTTCGCACTACCGAGTTGCGCGGTTCCGGCAAGGTGTTGGTCATGGTGACGGTGACGGAGGCGGTTTCTTCAATGCCGCCGCTTTTCACCGTGTAAGTAAATACATCGTCACCGACATATCCGGCATTCGGCGTGTAGACCAGTTTGTTGCCGACAAGAGTGACGGTGCCATGCGCTGCCGAGAATACGGTCTGCTGGATGGCCGCATCGGAGTTGCTGAAATGGTCGTTAGCTAACACATCAATGGTCACTGGCGTACCGGCGTGGGTGGTCGCGGTATCGTGGGTAATGTCGACCATCGGGCGCACGGTGATGTCCAGCGAGCTTTCGGTTGGCGGCACGCTGGTGTTATCGGAAACGTGGAAGGTGATGGTCGGCACTTTGCCGTTCCAGTCTGGAACGGGCGTAAAGAGGTAACTGCCATCGGTATTTAGCGTGAAATCGCCTTTGCCGGCGATAGTCACTTTTTGCCCGGCGGCAAATGTCCCGCTGATACCGTCAATCTGGAAATCGACCACATGAAGCGGGTCGCCGTCCGGGTCAATAATCAGGTGTAAAACATCGCCGCTGGCTGGCGTGTCTTCATCGGTGACCGCGAATTGGTTGGAAGCGTCTGGCGGGGTGTTAGTCATAAAGATAAACACCGTCGCGGTTTCCGTCACTCCGCCGCTGGTCACGGTGTAGTTGTAGCGGTCGCTGCCGACAAAACCCGCATCCGGGGTATAAATCAGCTTGTTGTTTGGCCCGAGCGTCACGGTACCGTGTTGTGGCTGAGTGAAACTGGTCACGGCTTGATCGATATTGCTGAAGGTGTCATTTCCCAGCACATCGGTGGTGATCACCGTGCCAGTGTGCTCGATTTCGACATCGTTTTTCGCATCGTCAACAGCGGCGACGTGGATACCGAGCACCGCGCTGCTGTCGCCGCCCATATTGCCATCGCTGACCACATAACTGACGGCAATGTCACCATGCCAGTCACCGCCGGGCGTATAGAGGTAACTGCCATCGGCGTTGATGAGTAAGGTGCCGTGGCTGCCCGTCAGTTTCACGGTGGTACCTGCTGCGTAAGTGTTGCCCTCAACGGTGAAATTCTTCACGGTTAAGGTATCGACTGCGCCATCGGGGTCGCTGTCATTGGTGAGCACGTTGCCGAGGGTTAACGGGCTATCTTCGTCAATCGACAGGTTATCGGTGACGCCAGTTGGAGCCTGGTTGGTGACGTTAATCGTCACGGTCGCGGTTTCGGTGATGCCGCCGCTGACCACGGTATAGGTGTAACTGTCGGAGCCGACATACCCGGTATCTGGCGTGTAAGTCAGCACATTGTTGACTAACGTCAGCGTGCCGTGCGACGGCTGCGTCACGGCGGTCACGGTTTTATCGCCATTGCTGAAGGTGTCGTTGAGCAGTAAATCGCTGGTGTTATTCACCAGTGGCACATTGGCGTGGGTGGTGAAGCTGTCGTTGGCGGCGTCGGTCACTGGCGTCACCGTCACGGAAAGCCTGGCGGTATTCGACCAGTGCGAAGTCTGGTCGCCATCTTTGGCGAAGTCGAAGAAATTCACCCGCCCATTCGTTACCCCTGCGCCTGCTGACGAAGTATCGGTGGTATCCGAGGCGCGCAGTTGCAGGCCGCCACTCACCGGGCCGTTGTAATCGCCTAATGGCACAAAGCGCAGTTGCGTGGTGCTGGCGAGAACCAGCGCGTTGCTGGCGCTGACATCTGACGGGATCGTCAGCCAGTTGCTACCATCGGTGCTGTATTCCCAGTGGCCTTTGCTGGCGTCAGTGTCGTCACCATAAATGGCGATAAACCCCAGTGCGCCGCTGGCGTTTCCACCGCCTGCAATAGCGGTCTGGTTGTCTGTGGCATCACCATAAACTGACTGGAAAATTTGCCCGATGGTTTGTGGTGTCGGGGTGTCTTCGGCAATGGTGACGGTGGTGTCGCCAAGAGTTGGGCGGTCATTAATATTGGTGACCTCTGTGCTTAGCGTGATGACGGTTTCGCTGTAGATCGAGGTGCCGCCATGCCCGCCTGTGGCATCAATATTAATTTGCTCGCCGTTGTCAGGCAGCGCAGGCGTGCTGGAAACATCGCCATTGGCGTTGGTTTCCACTAAACGCACACCGAGTGTTACCGGATCGCCGAAATAGTTGGCTGCCGGAACAAAACGCAGCGAGGCACTGGCGGTAAGCACCAGGGCGTTGCTGTCGCTACGCGCCCCAACGTTCTGCCAGCTGGTACCGCCATCAAGCGAATATTGCCAGTCGCCCTGCGCGGTATTCGGCGTGTGGCTGGTAATCGCCACACCATAGAAGCTGTCTGCGCTGCTACCGCCGCCCACGCCAACGGTGCCGTCGTTATTGATGGTGTCGCGTTCATCGTTAAAGAAATCGAAGAACAGGTCGTGAATGTTGCTGCCCGCAAGCGAACTGCCGAGGGTATCTTCTTCAAGCGTCGGGATGGTGACGGATGGCGTGCCGACCACCTCTGGCGCATCGTTCACTGCGTTGACCGTGAAGGTAAATTCACGCGTGGTGATAAGCGCAGATGGGTCATCGCCTTCTTCGTATTCCACCTGTCCTGGGTCTTGATGCGGGTCGTTGCCACTTCCTGGCAGCGATCCCGGCCTTGAGCCGGAATTGCCGTGGTCGTTAACCGTTACCTTGACGCCGAAATTGCCGTTCCAGTCAGCCGCCGTGGCGCTGCCATCTGCGTCAGGCAGTGTGACTCTCAGCCCCGCCAGATAACTGTTAATTTGCGTGTAAGAACCGTTGAACGTCAGCGTGTCGGTGCCTGCTCCCGTGAATGTTCCGCCGCTACCGGTGGGGGCCACAAACACAAAACCGTTCGGCAGTTTCACGGTGACCGTCATGCTCTGGCTGCCCGCATCCGAATCACTGATGGTAATCGGCGGCAGCGTCACGGTGGCACTGTTTTCATCGGTATTCAGTACTGGATTTTCACCGAGCTTGATTTGTGCCGGGTCGTTAACGCTGCTCTGGAAAATGGTGCGGTAAGTGGAGGCCACGTTTTGCCCCAGCCCGCCGGGAATCGCGGCGTAAGGGCTTATCACCGTGTTGGGGACTTGCGAGGTGCCAACACCGCCAGGACCGATGTTATCGCCGCCGTTTGCGGAGCTGGTCAGGTTGCCATTGGCATCACGCACGCGGTCATCAACAATCACTTCAACGCGGAAATACTGGTCAGCATCGTCAAGAATCGCCCCGCGCATAGTGACTTGCAGTTGCGCGAGGTAAGCGTTGATTTGCGCGACGGTACCGGTTATCACCAGCGGCGCGTTTTGCCCGTTGGAGGGCGGCGTCACGCCGTCCTGGCTGGTGTTCTGGATAAACACGCCAGAGGTGGTGTTGAGCGACGAAATGGTAATCGCCGAGTTTTGCTGATCGCGATACTGCGACACGCTCAACGGGTTGCCGTTTTCATCGGTGATGCGTACCGTCACCTGCACGATGTCGTTTTCACCTGCCGCAATACCGCCTGCGTCCGCAACATCCGGGTCGCCAATCACAAAGCCGTCGACGTTATTGCCGCCCGGCGCGTTGTTGTCGAGCAGAATGGTGTCCGAAGGCGCGGTGATGGTTGGCGGGTCGTTCACTGGCGTAATCGTCAGCGCTATTTGCACATCGGCAGGCGGCAGGCCACCGGTGTCGCCGACGCTGGCAGTGCTGGTGTCGAGATGAACATTCAGCGTCACATCGCCTGCTGCCGCGCCGTTCTGGTCGTGGTTGGCATTCAGCGCACTTTTGTAGGTCAGGCCGTTGGTCGGGTCGTTGAGCAAGGCCTGAATTGCGCTGGCGGTGCCGGTCAAAATCAGGGTGCCGGAATTATCGCCCTGAATCGTCACGCCGTTAATTTCCAGGCTACTGTCATTGGCAGTACCACCAATCCCCAGTTGCCCCTGGCCGACCGTCAGCGTCACCGTCACAGGTTTGCCAAAGGCGCTGGATTCCACGTCAGTAATGACGAAATCACCGCCAATCCAGGTAGCTTGATCTTCAAAGGTGTTTTTGTCGCTATCGGTGACGACCAGCGTGCCAGGGTCGTTGACTTCCGAGGCGTTAATCGCCACCTGGTTTGCCGAAATATTGCCGTTATTGGCGGGGACGCCATCCTGATACCAGTCGTAATTGACGTTATCGACAGCGCCTGGCAGCGAGCCGGTTGCCGGGTTAGTCGGCTGGTTGACCGGCCCGCCGTTGGCTGAGCCATTGAGCTGACCATTGCCGGTACGCAAGCGGTCATCGGTAATCACCTGCACCTGATAAACGGTGTTGCGGTCATCGGGGAAGGTGACGGTCAAACCGCTCAGCGCACTGTTGATCTGCGCGACAGTCCCGGTGATCACCAGATAACCGCCGTCGCCGCCGGTAATCAGTGCGCCACTTGCACCATTGGCCGCCAGCCTGATGTTGTTGTATTCGCTTTGGCTGAACGCACTGCCATCGTTGTGTAGCAGGCGCACGGTGGTCTGGAGAATATTGGTCGCGCTGCTGGTGCCAGTGATATCCGGGTCGGCAACGGTAAAGCCGCTGACCGCATGGGAATTGCCACCGATGTCAATTGGCCCGGAAGGGGCGGTGACAGTGGGTTTGTCGTTTGCCGGGGTAATATTAATCGCGAAATGATTAGCGGCTTGTTCTTTGTCACCATCAGACAGCGTGAAGTCGAAGCCATCGGCATTGAGGCCGTCGCCGCTGATTTCATCGCCGTCATTCAGGTAATAAATATAACCGTTGTTAATGTCGGCCTGCGTGAAGGTTGAGCCATTGCCGATGGTGCTAAAATTCACGCCGTCGCGGGAGAAAGCCAGATGCCCGTGGTCCGGTGAGTTGGTGATGGTAAATTGCACCTGCTCAGGGCTGCTGTCGGGGTCGTAAGCCTGCAACTGCGAGCCATTGATTTGCACATAGCTGCCTTCAACCACTGTCGCCGGGTTGTTGGCCGGTTGGCCGCCGATATTGTTCGGTGAATCTGGCGGTACCACAATTTCCGGGCTATCCGGCGTCTGGGGGATTTTCGGCCCATCGTTGACGTTGGTGATGGTGATGCCCACCGTGGCGTTGGTCGCCGACTGCATGCCCCAGCGGTCCACCGCATAAGCCACAAAGCTGGTGCTGCGGACTTCAGATCCGTTGCTGACAAAGCGCAGGCCGCTGGTGCTGTCGTTTTTCAGCAAACTGGCATCGAGCTTTAAGGTGCCGATATCTGCATCAGTAATTGTCACCCAACTGGTGCCGTTAAAGTATTGCAGCACGCCGCCGGTCGGCAGAGTCAGGAAGGCAAACTTCAGCGCCCTGTCGCCTGTGAGATCGTTATTGTAAGCGTAGTTATTGTCGTTGCCGTTGATCGTTGGGCCATCTTCCCACGGTGAGCCGCTGTTGGCGTCATCAGGGTCGCCCAGTTGCAGCTGCGAGTTGGTGATGATCACCGTTTCGCCTTCTGCCAGCACGGTGTTGGAAGAACCGGCAATCACCGGCGCGTCGTTCACCGGTGTGACGAACACTTTCAGTTCCGGGTTCCAGGTCACCGCCATTGGGTTGCCGGTGCTATCAAGCGTGACTTGTCCTGCGGAAACCGAAAACTTGCCATCGAAGTGGAAGTTTTCGCCACCGTCATGGCGAACGCTGATTAACCCGTTGTTCAAATCGGCCTGGGTAAAGGTACCGAAAGCGTTGATCACCGTGTAACCGCCGTTGCCATCGCTTTTCAGGATGGTCAGGCCGGTTTGCCCGCTGCCGCTGCCCAGGAAGGTATAGACAATTTGCTCGGGCTGAACACCCGGAACCACGTAACTCATGCCCGGCGTGGCATCGCTAATATTACCGGTGCCGGAAAGGGTCAGTGAGCCGCCTTCCAGAATAATGCCATGCGCCGCGCCATTGGGGTCATCGCCAATATAGCCAGAGCTGGTACTGTCCCCAGAAGTATCCAGCGGCGGGACTTGATCCGGTGGCGGGTTGTTGGCCAGCGGCACCAGGCCAATGGTGAAGTCGAAATGGGTCAATTTGGCATCGGGACTTTCGCTGTCCCAAATCCCGCCCTGGCGCGTGAAAGTGCTGCCGTCGGCGTTCCAGCGCAGAGCGGTGGAGTGGTCGATGACGCGGAAACTAAATTTGTCGATGCCATCGATGGGCGCGTTCAAATACTGGGTATAAACCACCCGTCCTTCCACCACGTCTTCCATGGTGAAGGTGTCGCCGTTCTGCATGCGCGCGCCGTTCAGCGTCAGGTAACCGTGTGTTAGCCCGTCAACGTTAACCACAAAGCTGACGCGGTCTGGTGGGGAGTCCTCATCGATGCTGGCGAGCATTTCTGGCATCAGCACCACGCTGTCCGGCCCATCCGCCACATTGGCGAGCAGGGTGGAATCCGGATTGAGAGCCGGGTCGTCATCCACCGGCTGGATAGTCAGCGCAATCAGCGCATCGCTGCTGGCAGGTGTTGCGGTGCCGCCGCCCTGGTCGGTGACGCGCACGCCGAAGGTGTCTTGTGTAATGCCTTCTTCGCCGTTGTTTTCATAGGTCAGCAAGTTGCGGTCGTTATAGCTGATCTGCTGTCCCTGAATCACCGCCACACCATTAAAATAGAGCGTGCCGTGAGTAGGCAGCGCCGTAATCGTTAAGGTGAGTTCGCCGTCCTGGGTATCGCCACCGCCATCGGCGATAATATATTGCCCAACGTTGCCGGTGTTGGCCGCGTTGGCAGGCTGCCCTTCAAAGACAATCCCACCGCCTGAAACGGTTGGCGGCTGGTTTTCCGGGGCGATTTCCAGCGTCACTTTCACAGTGTCGGAAAGATTAATTGGCGTTGCGCCGTCGTTCACTTTGGCGGTGAAACTGTCGGCGGTGTTTTGTGCACTGCCTGTTGCAGTGTGGACATACACCAGCTTGTTATCGCGCACATCTTGCTGGGTAAATACCGAACCGACCCCCAGTCGCGTGCCGTTTAAGGTCAGATAACCGTATTGCGGCATCTCGGTCAGGCTGTAGACAATTTGCGAGGCACTTTGCGCACCCGCGGCTAATTCTGGATCCAGCGCTGCGAGCGTGGCTTCGGTAATCACGGTTCCCGCACCGTTATTTTCTGGCACGATCAAGGTGCTGTTATCCACCACCACCGGGTCGTTGGCAGGTGTGACGGTGATATGCGTTACCAGGCTGTCGTTGCCGGACAGCGTCAGGATATAAAACTGCACGTCGGTTGTGGCAGATTGCTGGCCGAGTTCGCTATCGCTGGCGGTAAATTTCAGCGCGTTAAGCCAGGCTTGCGCATCCGCCACCGAACCGACGAACTCCAGCGTTTTCCCCGTCGAGCTACCATTAACCAGATCGCCTGCGGCACCGTTGGTCAGCGTGACACTGATGGCAACTTTTTCATCACTGACATTCAGTGTTAAGCCGCTAAAGCTGCCGGTTTCCGCACCTGGGTGCAGTACGCTGGGTTCGGAAACCACCATGTCCGGCACGCGGGTGGTCAGTTCAGGTGCCTGCAAAACGCCGTCGTAAGCCAGCTCGAGCGAACGGGTTTCAATCACCCCGGTGTGGGATTCCAGCGTCCAGTCGGCGGCTTTTAACGCGCTGCCGGTTTCATCACTGGATGCGGCAACATCTGCGTGGGTGTAATCCGCCATACGCGTAATCAGCGTGGTGTCTTGCGCCGTGACGTTGCAGCCATACAGCAAAATATCGCCGTCAGTCGTCAGCTTTTCGCCAAGTTTTTCTAATTGCTGCTGGTACTGCGTAATGGTCTGATCGTTAAGTTTGTCGCTACCCAGGGTGATTTCATCGCTGGCACCGTGGCTGATGATATGAATCGCGGTGATATTTTTATCGTTCTTAAGCGCTTCATTAATCTGTTCCAGCCCGGAATGTTGTGCGTCGAGCACCACCACGCGGCTGCCTTCCGGCAATTGATTTACCAGTGATTGCCAATTCTGTACATGGCTGTCGACCACATACACTTCATGTGCGGCAGGGGCATCGGTAGGCGCAGGGGCGGTTATTGACGCAGGCGCTGGCACCGGTGCTGGTGGCACAAACACCGCTTTTGCGGCGTCAGGGGCGTTGTCATGATGCGTGGCATCTAATGGGTTATCTGCATGATTAGCGCTTTCAACGGCTGCCGCACCGTCGAATAACTGGCGTGGCTCAAGAGCGAAACGGTGGTGACGAGGGCGGGTGGGATTATCGTTTCGAGGTCTGGACATGGCATTTACTCTTGGCAACTTCAGCGTCATTAACATCAATGATACATGCAAGTTACATAATATGTAGATGCTCTATGTCCTTATTACATAATATTTACGAATGTTTCTGCGATTATTCTTATATTGATTAGCCATGTTTATTATATGGTTTTTAACTGCTGGTTAAGATATTTAAGCCAGGATAAAACGCTAAATTAATGACTACGATAATAATAAATAACCGTGCCGTTACTATTGTTGCTTGATTATTACGCAGGGTTGAACATCGATTAAGCGATCATTTTTTGTGGGCTGGTGGAATAAGAAACATAAGATTGGCGAAATAAGAGACAACACTTGCGTGTGGCTAATGAAGTATCACGGAGGGCGTAAACGGTGGATGGCACTGGCGCTTATCCGCCCTACGGTTTTTTTGTAGGTTGGATAAGCGCAGCGTCATCCGACAAAACTAAGCAGGGATTACGACTGGCTTTGCGTCGAGGTTTTTAATACCACGCTTTGATTGTCAATCTTCGCGCTACGTTTTAGCGCATACCCCACAGCGAACACCACGGTGGCACAACCGAGGAACAGTAAGCGGCCCCACATTGGGTTAGGAATTAACACCATCAGTGACAAGCCTGCTGCCATGTAAATCGTCAGGTCGCCCAGCTTGTTACGCTGCATGCGGTCTACGATGTCTTGTGCGTCATCTTCTACACACTCGGTTTCCACATCCTTAAAGAACGCATCAGTCGCGGCGACATTTTTGTCGGCTTGTGGCTTATACAGCAGCGCAGTCAGGCAGAAGAAGCCACCCGTCAGCACCAGATGGGCGACGATAGGAATGATGGTTTTCAGCTCGCTCACTTCACGGCCAGTCAGTTTCTCAACACCAAACCATGACATCACGTACTGCGGCGTGAATACATCAACCACCATCCAGGAAACGCCCAGACCAAAGATTACGGTAGCCCACGGAGCCCAGGAAGGCGTTCTGCGAATCAGCATTCCGAAGAACAATGGCACCAGAATCGGCGATTGCAGCAGTGTGGCAACCTGCATCATCAGGTCGAACAGGCTGAGGTGCTTGAGCGAGTTAAAGAACTGCGCCATGAAGATAACCAGCAAACCGTTCACCAGGCAGGCGATTTGCCCGGCACGCAGTTGCTCTTTATCCGTCGCTTTGCCTTTGCGCACAATCGTTGCGTAGAAGCTACGCACGAAGATACCGGAGTTACGGTTCAGCGCAGAGTCCATCGACGACATGGTGGCGGCAAACAGGCCGGCCATCAGCAGCCCAACCGTTCCCAGCGGCATCGCTTCACGAGCAAACACCAGGTAAACCGCATCACGGGCTTTCGCGCCCAGCTCAGGGTATTGCGCGCCCGCATCAGGGTAAATAATCGCGGTGGCCCACGGTGGGATAAACCAAATCACCGCGCCAATCAGCATCATCAGCAGCGCCATCAGCGCCGCTTTGCTGGCGTTTTTGGAGTCCTTAGCATTCAGGAAACGGTAGGATTCCTGCATGTTGTTGATACTTTGCAGCTGTTTGACTACGAAGAACAGGAAGGTGCCAACCATCAGTAACGGGTAGTTCATGTCCGGGCCGGTGAAGAAGCCAGACGGGAACTCAGTCACGATATTAGCCGGACCGCCTACAGTCCACAGAGCCACAAGGGCGCAAGCCACGGAAATAACCGCGATAACCAGAGTTTGAATAAAGTCGGATGCCACCACGCCCCAGGCACCACTCAGCATGGAGATTGCCAGTACCGCCAGGCCAGTAATCCAGATAGTGGTAACAATGTCGGCGTTAAATACTGCGGAGGCGAAAACACCGAGGCCGTTCAGCCACACGCCAGCGTTAATTACGCTCAGAGGAATAATGACCCAGGTAAAGAATTGTTCGTTGACCGGGCCAAAGCGGCGACGTACTGCTTCGGTTGGGGTATCGACACGCATTTGACGAAAACGACGCGCGAAATAAAGCCACGCAAATAAATAGGCCACCATGTTGCCAATAAACACCGCCAGCACCGCAAAACCATCCGTAAATGCCTTGCCTGCCGCACCAGTGAAGGTCCAGGCGGAAAACTGCGTCATAAACGCGGTTGCCCCAACCATCCACCACAGCATCTTGCCACCGCCGCGGAAGTAGTCACTGGTACTGTTATTGGCCATTTTTTTGAATAGCAGACTAATGGCGACCATTAATAAGAAATAACCCGCTATTACAATGTAATCGTAAGACATTGTAGTTCCCTATGAGTTATGCCCCTGATACTTCAAGATAGCAATAATGCCATTTGAGTTATTGTGGGTTTTGTTTGAATTGGAAACATTAAACACTCGATTTACATATTTTGAAATATCGTTTTAATATTTATGTGAAATATATGGTAACGATCATGTTTTCGTCTTCAAATGTCCAAAAATAGCTATTTAGCGAAATGATTAATAAAAAGGAGGGGGGAATTAGCGTTAATAAATATCGTGAATGGGGAGGGGTAAATTGAGAATACTCCGCTGTTGAGATGCGGTGACTTTCCCTATCGTTTTCGGAGTTAACATACCATCAGGCTGGCTTATGAATCGATACTCCACCATGCTGCTGCTCGGTAGCCTGACCATGACCACATTTGTCCACGCCGATGCGCTGGATGGTCTGTTTGATAATTCCATTGTCGGCTCTATTTCACAGGCAATTAACGATGCTTATAAGCCGAACAATAACAACGACGACGATCGGCGTTGGGACGACGAAAATCAACGCCGCAACGATGACGACCGACGCCAGTACGAAGACCGCCATCGACAGTTAGAAGATCGTCGCCGTCAACTCGATAACCAACAGCGCCAGTTAGACGACCAGCGCCGCCAGCTCGAAGAAGACGAACGCCGCCTGGATGATGATTACCGGTAGTCTGCGAGCTGGGTTCTGGAATGAGTGTTTGCCGGGCATTTTTCGATTTTGTTGTGTTAGGTTGCGATGATTCTCGGTGGATGACGCCTGCGGCTTATCCCCCCTACAAAACCCAACCTCAAACCCAATCGTAGGTCGGATAAGCGCAGCGTCATCCGACTCCAACACAGGTGCGAAAATGCCCAACTATCGCCGCATGCGGGTCAACGGTGGAACGTGGTTTTTCACCGTCAATCTGCATGACCGCAAAGATGATTTGCTCGTCAGACATATTGAGGAACTCAGGCAAGCACTTGGAAAGGTCAAAGAACGCTATCCTTTCGAAATCAACGCCTGGGTTGTTCTGCCGGATCATATGCACTGCATCTGGACGCTGCCATCCGACGACAGCAACTATTCTCAGCGCTGGCGGGCAATCAAAAAAGCCTTCACGAAATCCCTTCCCGGAAATCCCACCGTCTGGCAAAAACGCTTTTGGGAACACTGCATCAAGGATGATCGCGATTACGCGGCGCATGTCGATTACGTTTACATCAATCCGGTTAAACATGGTTTCGTCAAAACGGCCTGCGAATGGCCTTATTCGTCTTTTCACCGAGATGTAAAACGAGGGCTTTATCCGGCGGATTGGGCGGGGGAAGTGGAAGATTTTAGTGCCGGTGAACGAAAGGCCGGTGGATGACGCCTGCGGCTTATCCCCCCTACAAAACCCAAACCCAAACCCAAACCCAAACCCAAACCCAAACCCAAACCCAAACCCAAACCCAAACCCAAACCCAAACCCAAACCCAA
>Ga0105244_10000468_pt1 | contig 36858 bp, 33 predicted proteins | sample KBSM44metaG_FD_80423 | JGI IMG/M metagenome (GOLD analysis project Ga0105244, IMG submission 80423) | Miscanthus rhizosphere microbial communities from Kellogg Biological Station, Michigan, USA - KBS M4-4 metaG | ecosystem: Host-associated > Plants > Roots > Rhizosphere > Soil | place...
TATATCAGGCCGTAACCGGCTGCGCCGGGCGTACGGCGCCGTCTGACCACTGTATCCTGCTCTGACATCATCTGGCGCCTCCATGCCGCCAGGCGGCATGAAAAGCATTCGATCAATGCTAAAGGTACCAATATGGCTCATAACCCGGTCAGAAAAGATTAGAAAGAAAAAGAAATAACACTATAGAAAGAGGCATGAAAGGCGCAAAGTGCCTCAGTGAAAAAGCCTGGTTAGGCAACTCAGAAAACATGTTTGCAAACTGGATCGAGCTGTAGCCAAAAAATGTTTATAAACTGGATTTCTTATGCACCAGGCCTTTCAGGCAGCCTGGCTGGCCGATAATCATGCCATCTAAGACTTTTTTCCCTTTTACAAACATTTTTTAGGGAAGGCATAACGACCGATTTAAGTACTGTAAAAGGACATCCCGCTTATAAACATTCAATTGTCGAAATGGGCTAAATCTGTATGTATCTTCCAGTTTATAAACATTTTAATCATCAGAATCATGCGCTAGGCGGTTAATCCTCTAATAAAATCAACATCATCCGTAACTTTACATCGAGGATTCCGGCTATGAATGATCAGGTACCACTCTTTATCTTTCTTGGTGACTGTGGCATCCAGGTAACCAGCACTCTGCAGTTCTTCAATAGCCTTTTTGATAGTCCGATTCTGCTGAGCATCGGGTGAGGTAAGCATAAGGCGTTTCTTTATTCTGTTAAACGAGAGTGGAATGGGCTTTTGCGGAAGACTCTCAATGAAAGTGTACAGAGCCTGAGCTGAGCCTTTGTTTGCTAATTTCCTTAAGACAATCATCTGCAGCAGAACCTGGTTATCGATCCGGTACAGCTCCCAAAGTGATTCATCGGCCTGTAATCGGATGGTGTCAGCTTCAACGTCATACTGTCCACGTTGCAAAAGACCAGTAACCGTATGTTTAGTCATACTTTTTGACGACAGGCTGATAGTCGTTCCACGCAGTCTGGTCAGAGCGTCTGCAACACGAGTTCTGAGGACGGTAGTTTTTTCCTTGTCGGGATAACCCGCAAATGAGGCAAACTGAGAGAACGGAAGTTCAATAGTGTTCGTGCTTGCGCCATAACGACTGAAAGAAACGATAATCGCTACCCATACCTTAAAGTCAGTTTCCATCGAAAGCCGCGGGCCGGATATACGGATATCGGTATAGCCTTCAGCCTGAGCAAATTCCAGTTCTGCCAGCTCTTTAGATGCATCCACAGTGATGCTCTCAACCTTACCTCCTTTCCGCTTAAGCGTAGGTACAAACAGCCCCAGCCTCATTAACGCGACTGGTTGTACGGTACTGTGCGATGTTGGGGTTAACTTGTTGCCTGTACTGCTAACGCTTAGCACATCACTCAGATGTAACACACTGTTTTTGTTATTCATTTCAGAGATACTCACAAGCATGAAAGAAAGACATTAAAACAAGGAAATATCCAGTTTATAAACATCTGTTATCCAGTTTATAAACATAGCCATCCCGTAAGTAAACATTTTTTTCCCGTTTATAAACATTTTTTTCCCGTTTATAAACATCATAACTCCGCCGGAGCCCTTATCATTACTGGGTTTGCCCTGTCAGGGATCTTTAGGAACTAAACGGATCTGATGGATAACTTATTGGATCTAGCCTGTGCAAATGTGGATAAACCTCTTTCAAAAACTAACGCGCCTTCGGCTTGTTCAACCGGTAAATCATACGCAAAAGATTTGCGTATGACTTACCGGTTACTGTAAAAAATCAAATGTTATATCGCCAAAGCATGGTTACTTTACAAATTTCCAGACATGTAACGGCACACGATCGAACAGTTTTCCTGCAACAAACTCTGCCTTCCGGTGATCGTAAGCCTGTGTCATAGCAAACTCCTCCTTAGGGTCACCGTTGTAAGAAAGATGTTCGTAAACAGTTTCAAGCGTCGAAATCTTATGACAACGCCTGAATTTCATAAGCCATTCTTTTTTCGTCATAATTTTAAGCTCAGAATATTAAAGTTTATCTAATTATATAGTTTTAAATAAATATCATGAATTCTGTATATAAATAAATATTAAGCTGCATAATTTTTATATAACATAATGCACGTAATCAAGCAATGCATAAGTAAATAAATTCAAATGTTATTTAAGCTTTATAACCTAATTAATTATTTTTTATAAAATATGCAATAGGACTTGAGCCCGCTATGAATCTGAAAACATCAAGTAAATGACATTAACACGGTGACTTTTAATAAAGTTAATATATTAAAAATGCCCAATGAGGATGCATAACCTCCCCGAGAATTTTATTTATATAACTATATGATATAATTGATATTTTAGTATATTATTGATTATTTTACACTCATGGCCTTATTTGCAGCCGGCCCGAATGTAACCTGCAATTAGCGCAGATTAAAATAAATATAAAAATCGTTTATTGCTGCAAACGATAACTCTTAGCATTCATTAAAAATGCATCATTGATTTTTGTAAAACCCTAAACGTTCCAAAAGCGGAGGTAATTCAGTAATGCTGCTGCAGTTAAGCTTACGGATTATGCTTTTGCGGTGATGACTTACAGTCTTACAGCTGAGGCGAAGAACCCTGCCAATATCAGTCAAAGTTCGGTGTGTTGCAAGAAGCCGTAGTAAACCAAATTCCCGCTGCGTCAAAACATTATTTTTTGGCATAGAAAAAGTCGTTTTTTGTTGCAAAGTACAATTGTTAACGCTACCGAAAATCTCATTGGCCAGAAGAGTAATATCACTGCGTTTGGAAACAATTTTTATACCGGGAAGAGCGGAACAAATGTAGCCAGTAATCGCCCTTTCTTCAAGATTGGTAAGAATGATTAGTCGTGTTGAAGGGGATAGATTTTTTACAGTAGCCAGTAACTCGATGAGGGCCTGAACATCCAGGCCACATGCACTGATTTCACTGATTATTACATCCGAGCCGACTACAGAACGAAACATCTCTTCGCCATGCCCTTCTGTGAGAATGTTGACCCGAATATGTTTCTCACTAAAATAACATGCGATCCCTTCTGCAATCCATCTATCGTCGTCTATAACCGTTAGCTTGAACATAAATCCTCCTTTTTCCCTGCCAGTATTTAACAGCAGTTATCAAGGAGGTTACATCAGATGAAACCTTCGTATGTTGTACGAATAGTCTGTATTTATGGCAAATAGAGTGACGATGCGTAAAATGCCGTGCTGAACGTTTTGAGCATGGATTCTGCACAGCATATGTGCTGCAGGATCACCGCTTCTTCCTCGTCCATTTCAGCCAGCTCTTCCAGTAACTCACAGTGTTCTCCCAACTGTTTTACACCTACTACCCGAACCGTCCCGCTGATACGATGAAATATACGTCGGGCTGCATCGTAATCACAGCCTGCTATTGCCTCCCGCGCATACTGCAGATCTCGTTGAGTTTCAGAAATAACAGTCTTAATAAATGTGCTCACTGCATCCGGACTTTCAGGCAGAAAAGCTGTAAGCGCATTCATATCAAGCCAGTAGCTTATATCATTAAGGTTATCAACTTCAGACGTATACGTTTTGAGGGTGTCGGCAAGACGATTCAGTTCAACCGGCCGAAACAGGCAGGCGTTCATACCAGCGTCAAGACAGCGCTGTTTTTCCGAATCCTGCGCGTTAGCGGTAATACCGACGATAACCACGTCTTTATCCTCCCGTCTGATTTGCCTGGTCATTTCAGGACCGTCCATTGACGGCATGCTGCAGTCAGTAAGAATGACGTCGGGCTTATAAAATCGCCATGCAGTCAGACCCGCACTGCCATCTTCTGCTTCGCTGAAAGCATGTCCCAGCAGAGTAAGCTGGCGCGATAGCAGTAGCCGGTTAGCCGGATGGTCGTCAACAATCAGAACCCTTAACGGCGTCTGCGTTTCTGGTAAATCAGGCTCATCCAGATGTTGACTGATAGCAGCGGGTCTGGTTTCTATAGGAATACGCAGGCTGAAAACGCAGCCTTTTCCCGCCTGACTGAAGAGCGTCAGCGTTCCGCCCATGAGAGTTGCTATTTCGCGGCTGATAGCCAGGCCCAGGCCGCTGCCGCCTTCGGATGTCCCCCCTGCCTGTTCAAACGGGGAAAACAAGCGGGCTTGATCTTCTTCCGGAATACCCGGTCCGGTATCCGTGACCTCGAGCAATAGTTCGGATGCAGATTCTGTGGTTATCTTTACTTGCACCTGAACTTGTCCAGATGGAGTGAATTTGATGGCGTTGCCAATGAGGTTTGCCAGAATCTGGCGAATACGGCTGTCGTCAACGAGCACCTCTGTGTCCGCATCCGTTATCGATAGTGACAGCTTAAGTCTTTTCTGACGCGCCAGCCCGCTGAAGGCCTGCGTTACGGGGGTAACGATGCTACTTAACAGGCCCCAGCGTGGCGCAAGCGTAATTTTTCCTGATTCAATACGGGCAATATCCAGAACATCCCCGATTAAAGCCAGAAGGCTTAACGAAGACTCATGTGCCATGCGGATCAATTCTGCATCTGTGCGCCCCTCCTTAGCCTGCAATTCAAGCAGGCCAATTATCGCGCTGAGCGGAGTGCGTATTTCGTGACTCATTGTTGCCAGAAAACGACTTTTTGTCCGGCTCGCCTGCTCGGCCTCGGCACGTGCATCCGTCAGAGCAGCCTGCATATTCAGATATTCAGTTACATCCTGCCAGCCACCTATATAGCCACCGGCCAGCCCTTCTTCCTCCTCAAATTCTGTTATCCAGTGACGAATATGACGCACTTCATCGGCGGAGTTTCTGATCGTAAATTCAGCTTCTGCGGGCAACCCCTGAGCCGGCAGGTTTCGCATACATGCTTCCCAGACCTCATAAAGCGGATGGCGTACATCAAACAGCGAGAGAGAAAGATAATGTGACATTCCCTCATCAAAATACCGGTGAAAAGCGCGGTTTGAACGCGTAATGACGCCATCTGGAGTCGCTACGTAGACAGGACGAGGCGGACCGTCAATAAGCCTGTCACGGAAAGAAATCTCCTGCCTGAGAAGAGCCTTGGCTAGCTGTGTTCTGCGGACCTGCTGGCGTAGCAGAATAGCCCAGACGGACGTGAACAGGATGAGGAGCAATGCAGCAGCCGCTCCCGTATAGAATTCTGTGCGATATATTTTCCAGGTGTTAAAGCGCGCAGCGGGCGTTGACTGCCAGTGAGTCAGTATATTCGTTACCATTCCGGGAGAAAGCTGCGCCATGGTTTTGTTAAGAATGCCCAGAAGCTCCGGATCGCTGTGGCTGACTCCAAATACCACTGCCGCATCAGCAACGGGGAGCCCCTGCTGAAGCATCACCTTGTCCTGATAAAGCCCTTCGACAAGATAGCGGGCGCTTATAAGTGTGCTCAGCGTGGCATCGATCTTGCCATCGGCTACCCACTGTATCGCCAGGCTGGCATTTCCCTGCCAGCTGATTTTAGCCTGTGGATACATCTTAATAAACCAGTCAGAGGAATCCTGACCGGGTACAAGAGCTGCGCTCATTATTTTGTCATGTTCGTTACTATTGCTTCGCGTTATCATAACGATAGGCGTAAACATGAAAGGTGTTGTCAGTAGAAAATCTCGGGTCCGGTCACGACTCCACAGCAGCGGTGCAGTCATGGACACTTCGCCTTTTCGCATGTTGCTGACAATATCCCTGCTGTCATTAATCTCTGTGTAATGAAAGCGCAGACCGGTTTTAAGGCTGATAAGCTCCAGAAGCTCTGGTCCGATACCGGCATAGCGCCCCCCCGATCCGCTGATGAAAAACGGGGCATTAAAAGCCGAGACTGCAACGCTGACGCCGGATCCTGCGTGTGCACTAAGCCATGTTTTCTCCGCCGCAGTCAGGTTCAGTGGTACTGAAACAAACCTGACCATGTCATTCTGGTCCCAGCGTGAAGCCAGTATTTCCCCGGCTGAGGATTTCCGGAGATGCTCAGCCGCAGCGCGGAGGGTCAGGCCGAGAACAGGATTCTGTTTTTCTGTTACCAGCTGATAAGGCGTGAGGAGAGGGGCGGAAATTTCATCTATTTCCAGGGTGTTAACGTAGTTCCGTTCTGTCAGATAATAAGCCTCGCCAGCAGGCAGCGTCACTGAATCCAGAAGACCCTGATTGAGAGCAGCAAGCTTGCTTCCGGGGCTGGTATTAGTCGTTATATTTTTGCCTTTGGAAGCGATCTGCTGACTGTTAGCCCGCCTGATAACAACGGGAAGCGCCGGAGCCAGCTCGACAATGTCCTCAGGACCGTAACGAACTGGAACGCTATCACCCGCCGGGCTGAAAACGACATCAATGCTGCCTGAACGTAGCGCATTGTAGGCTTCTTCAGCATTGCTGAAATGGAGCACTCGCATGCTGAGTCCAAGAGACCTGGCGGCGTTCCAGACAAAATCAGGTACGAAGCCGGAAAGCCGTCCGACAGGATCGATGCTTACGACCGGCGGACGCACCGTGCCATAAAGACCCATCACTACTTCGCGCTTACCTCCGAGCCATCGCCACTGCATATCTGAGAGCTCTGGCGGGCTGATCACTGGGGTAACGGATGGTGAAAAGCTTAATGATGAGGACTCTGACCAACTGTATAAAGGCAGCATGAGCAGAGCAGCAGATAGGAAGCGCCGATACATATTCATTAATTGATATCGTTACGGCGCGCAAATTCAAGCAATTCCCACTGATTTTTCAGGGTAAGCTTAGCCATCAGACGTGCTTTATAAGTACTGACAGTCTTGTTGCTAACCTGCATTCGTGAGGCAATATCATGTATTTCCATGCCGCTACTCAGATTCCGCAGAACTTCAAACTCCCTGCGAGATAGCATCCTCAGACGTTCAGAATCTGGATTAGGAGAAGCACTGGCATAGCTCTGATTCATGCGCAGTGGAAAGTAACCATAGCCGGAAAAGACTGCGGTTACTGCACTGGACAAATCGGTGAGATTATTTTGTTTACTGATAAAACCATTAGCGCCAGCCTTCATGCTCTGCTCTGTATAATAGTCAGCGTTCTTACCACTCATGACGATGACCGGAATACCAATTCTTCCAGCCCTTAGCGCCAGGATTGCTTCAATGCCGTTTATACCCGGCAGATCGATGTCCATGACTATCGCTTCAGCCGCGTGCTTGCGTACCAGGGCTGCAATATTTTCACCTTCATCCGTTTCAGCAACTACCGTGTGGCCATCTTTCTCCAGAAGCAGACGTATGGCGAGTCTCGCAAGCGGATGGTCATCAACAACTATAAATTTAGCCATGTATCACCTTGATTAAAAAACATTAGTATATATTATGCGATGCTTTTTGCGGTCCGCAAAAATATTTTCGTAGTCCGTTTCCTGCAAAGAAATATCTTTGCGTTATATCCATACAAAAACTATGGTTTAAATCATGGAGGGATAACTATTTTTTGTAGTCCTGTGACTACATAAGTTGACGCACTGTCTGATTCCACAAAAAATTACACATGTCATAATTAAATCTGGATTAAATCATTTTAATACAAATAATAAATCAGGGTTAATTATGGAAAAAAATTACAGTCATCTAATTAATGAGTTTCTTCGCCCGGCCTCATGGGTTTTTGTTTGTTTTTTTTCTGCAGGTGTCTGGTGTCTAGCTAGTGTGCTGTTTACCATGATTTTCTAGCAAAAAATTTAAATGAACTGTTTCCCATCCTTGATAACTCATGTCTTCCGGTATCGATTCCTGCTTCAGGAAAAGAGCGGTTTCTGCCAGGATTCCGTTCATGGAAGCAGGAGATATCCCTTAAAAAAACATCTGGTGAGGCGATAGTCGCTCTGGCGGAAGTCGCTACATAATAAATTTGCTCCCTGCTATTGATTACTGTATTAATCTAAAAAAGAAAAACAATAAAAAATAAGCTGATGCGTAAAGCTTATTTTTTATTGTTAATGAATGATTATTATTGTTAATGCACATACGATATAATTTCAGTAACATCCTCATTAATAATCATACATCTTCACAAGACATCATTATCTTGTGTGTGCATGACAGACCGGTAGTTCTACCAGTTAAGGCAGCAGTCAATCCGCCATCTCCGATGTATCCTTTAAATTTCCAGATTAAACTCGGATAAATCTTTCATGAAAAAATAATCTATTTTGATAAATAAAATTATTTAAATAATTTTATTCTGGGCATAGTTGTTAACTGAAGGTTTTTTTATAGAATGTACAATCAAGGCGACCCATGTTTGTGGGTTTGTTTTTAAGGTTTAGTTCGCAGATTTATTTGGTAACTTGAGAGGGTAAAGTGAGTTTTTATGAGGTTAAGAATTGGTTTTTATTTCTTAATTTTAAATATCAAAGGTTTCTTAATTTCACCCTTTAATATCATCCCCTTTCTTTAGAGAGGGGATGTGGATTTGAGTCTATAAAATATTTATTTTTATGTTTCACCACTAGATACTAATTAAAAGACTGAACCAGTACAACAGTCTTCTCAAAAGCGCCGGCAGTTGTTCCTGTATCAGACAATACAGAAGAAATTTCCAGAGAGTTAGAGCCGGACGTAAGGCTCACCAACTCTCCGAGGTTTCTTCCGGCAACCGAGATGGTGCTGGTTAATCCGGGTTTAAGCTCTATAGCACCCGTAGGGACAATATCGAATCGAACACTGGCATTCTGATTGCAGTTTATATTGAAACGAGTAGAAATTCGGTTTCCATTTATGTTTCCAAGCGTCAAGTTCCCGTGATCTAGCGTCACGTTCGGCGTCGTTGTATCACATTGTGTCAAAGGTGGTGGTGCATTTCTACAAGAACCGGGCATTATTCTTCTGTTAGCACCATCTGCTGTTTCTGTTGCAAAACAGATAGTTGCACTAAGAAGTTCAGATGTTGATGGGTTATACCCCCCCTGTGAAGACACAATTTTGTTACCAAATTTAGATTGCCAGTCTTTTAGAGCAGCAATCATGTCATTTTCTGAACGTATAGGCCCGTAAACACTTACAGAATCACCATTCTTTAAATTTGATGGCGTTTCAAAAATTAATCCAGTCAGTTTGTTTCTTACAGTATATGTGGCAGATGCACCAAGTTGACATTTCGTTACCGTTCCTCCACAGTTATCTGTAATCCACGTAGGAGTTGACGGATCATAGACAAAATAAGCCTTCCATACATACCCATCGTACGTTGGGTATGAACCAATGGATTCTGTTGAAACCGGAGAGGCAATCATACCTGCAGAATAACTATACGAACTTGATAACAAGGCCAGAATTAATAAATAAAATTTCTTCATTGGTTTTCCTACTGATAATTGAACACAAGTGTTGAAGTTGCGTCGAAGTTGCCAGCCTTAATGGTGTTGTCAGCCTGTGCCTGAGGTTCAGCCTTTACGATAGCAGTAAAATTTAGCTGTGTAGTTCCAGTACTCAATGTATATTGCGGTGACGTTTGTCCAAGCGGCAGTAAGATTCCTGACGGAGTCATAATACCGATAGCCGCCCCTGAAGCGGAAGAACCTGGCGAAAAGCTCAGATACCCCTGAAGCCCGTTACCATTATCATTTCCGGTAAAGGTTGCTGAGACAGACGTAGCAATGCTGAGATCACAGTTAAGCAATGTAAGATTAACTGGTTGAGGAGCTGTTTGTCCGTTACTGTAGAGTTCCTTAACGTTAATGGTACCAAATCTTACCTCAACAGGTGTATTGCCTGGCTGAATATCGCACGGCTCTGCAACCAGGTTACCGCTGAAATTAACCTGTTCTGCAAAAGATATTTCTGAAAATAATGCCAGAGCGAAAAGACTTTTAAGTAATGTTTTGTTCCTTATATTCATCACTGATACTCCGCAATCAACGTTCCGGTTGCACTGAAAGGGCTAGCGCTGAGAACTGCACTGCTGTCTTTAACCGGTACGGCTTTGAGCTGTGGCGGATTGTTAGGATCAATGACAACAGCATTATTTAAATTGAAATCTGCACCGTTAACTTTAAGTTTAATTCCCAGCCCAGTGACGTCTGTTCCTAATAACGCCCCGTCAAATGGCGCGATCTGACCAGCGAAGCGCAGGTTAAGATCCAGCCCGTTTGCAACCGCACTGCAGGTCAGTGTATAGGGTACGTCCTGCTCGAAATTGATACCGTTAATGCGGCTGACGCCGACGTTGCCAAAATTAACATTGATTGGCTGTCCATTATTTACTGTACAATTAGGCGGCTCAATCAGTGTACCATAAAGGTGCATGCCTGCTCTTCCCGTCACAGGCATTAATAGTGGCATGAGGATTAAGTAATTTATACACCATTTATTCATCTTTCACCCTTTTACTGGAGTTCAATAACCAGAGTAGCATTCACAGAAAAATCCCCGCCAGTCAGGCTTGAGCCAGATCTTTTTACCGGAACGGCTTCGATCACGGGGAGAGAAGCCGCGTTATAGGTAAAGTTATACCAGGTGTTGATATTATATGGCGCACTGTTGATATAAAACTTTATGCCCAAGTCATTTTTATCTGTCGCGAGTGCATTATCATAACCTGCATCAGTTCCCTGAATACTGAGTTTAAGATTCTGAGAAGAGGCTGAGTTGCAGTTCAGTGTATAAACGATCGCCCTGCGATAGTTCGAACCGTCGACTTTGGTTGTGTAAAGGTCGGAACCAAAGTTCACCTCAATATCCTGATTGTTGTTTATTACACAAGGAGGTCCGGCAAGTATATTTCCCTTAACGGTGACGTTCATATTTGCCTGAGCAATATTGACACTCAGGCTGGCAACGGTCACCAGAAAGGCACGAATAAATAATGATGTGCTGAATTTTCTGGTATGCATTTGGTAAATAATCCCCTGTTCGCTGTTAATGGAGTTTACTTGCTTTTTGTGCAAAGATTGCCATTACAGGAAAAATGCATCTCAGGACGGCCGCCGTAGTCATTGATATAAGTGATCAGTGGTGATGAACCTAATTCCGATGAATCAGTATTAATCTCTTTATCACTCTTTGGCGCTATCATGACTGGCTTGAATCCTTTAACGGTCTTGCCCTTTGCGCTGCTTTTAATATCAATCAGTGTTATGAAGTAAGGCGTAGGATTATTAATCGTAATCGAGCCGCCATTTTTTCTGACAGTTAGTTTTTCCTGCCACGGATTCAGATAACTGTTTTCAGCCGGAACGATTGCTGCCGGGCGATAAAACAATTTTACTTTAGTCTGCAAAGCAATTTGCAGAGTATTTGGTTTATCCGTTCTGGGTGGAATCTCCCTTAAGTTAAAGTAGTAGAGACTTTCACGATCCTGAGGGAGTTGCTTAACTGCAGGAAGCGCATCCAGCCGGATCTGACTTTTTTTCTTGGGCTCAAGACGCTGTATAGGCGGAACTACCGCTATCGGTGAGGAAATTTTTACCCCATCTGCATTCTCGATCCATGCCTGCGCAAGATAGGGCAGTTTGTCATTGTTATTTGAAACAACAACACTTACCGAATCTTCATTCCCGTTGAGGATGACGCGAGTTCTATCCATAGCGACGGCTGCTGCAGAATTTTCTGCATAACAGGCAACAAGAAGCGTGATGACTTTCAATGTAGATTTCATTTGTTTCTCACAATTTCAATTTTATTGATGCTCTGAGTATTCACGAGACGAATACAGGGCAGTAATAGTGAACTGGTTTCAGGAATATTCTCTGGCAGAGATATTTCGCACGCATTCGCTTTACCCCAGGTAACGGTCAGCTTTTGTGATGGTTTTAATCCGCTGAGGTATACATTTCCGCTATCGCTGACAATGCCGACTTCCTGCTTGCGGCTATTTTTTACCGTCGCGCCAAAGGGCGGGTAGCTGCCATCCTGAGTGCGGATCACGGCCAGCGCTTTCTGACCTGAAATAACCGTGAATTTTCTATAACCAATCGCGCCTTCAGTCAGGGTAAATTGTTTAATGGAATCAGTTGATTCAGCATTTTTCGGCAGTTTATTTACGTCAATCCTTATCTGATTTTTGAAATAGTTTGTCACATCGGAAATAACAGCAACACCGGCACGGTTGGTTCGTATAGTGGCGCCACCCGCGTTGATCGGAACGTCAGCAACACCCTCGGTGTCCACCATCATTCGCGTACCACCCAGAACATAGGATGGATGTAATGCTAAACCCTCTCGTGTGGCCGTTATGCCCCCGCGTACGCCCAGACTCGCTGACGAGTAGCTGGAGCCTTCGGCTGATCCGGACACGTTTAATTCGGCTACGTCACTTCTGTAAGCTGTATAACCGCTGGCCGTGTAACCGTTTTTCGCGATCCCTGTACTCACCTGGTAGTTAGTCCGATCATTTACACGCGCGTTGTAACTGACGTTATGGTTATAACTGCGGTTTGTGACGAAGCTGTTTACGCCAAGCGTACCATTACTGCCAAATGGCAGGCTGAAAGAGAGATAGCCGCCTTTATCATCGCCAACATAGCTGGTCTGACGATATGCGCTCAGCGTGGCGCTGATATTTTTTAAACGTCCCAGTGAAAAATATTTCGATAAATTGATGCTCCAGCGTTCACTGACAGGCCGATCCCAGTAGGACTGATAGCTGTAGTTGACAAAGGTGCTCAAACTAGGATCAGTAAAGTTCTTATTAAAAATAACGGTATAATATTCTTTATTTTTCCCTTCATAGCTGTCGCTTTTTAAACGACTCAGGTAATCATTCATACTCAGAAATTCTTTCTGGGAAAAACGATACCCGGCAAAGCTGATCTGACTGTTCAGTTCATCAAATGATTTTGAATAGTTCACACGATATGAATTACCACTTAACGTACCTGTTTCAGGTAAATCTGCGCGTGAAGTTGTCACGTCAACTGACAAAGCCCCAAAAGCTTCCAGGTCACGACCGAGTCCAATAGCCATCGCCTGATATTTTTCTGATAGCAGCGAGCCGCCAAACAGTGACCAGCCATTGCTGATCCCCCACGAAAAGTCTCCGCCCACCACTTTAGGATCTTCAAGGTGGTGTTGCAGGTCGGATGGTCGTCCGGCAGCCAGGTTATAACGGACTAAACCCGGACGTGTCAGGTAGGGGATGGAGGCGGTGTTAACTGTAAAGTGTTTTACCGAGCCATCCTGTTCTTCTACTGTCACGTCAAGCTCGCCGCGATAAACACTGTTCAGATCATTTATGGAAAACGGACCAGCCGGAACGTTCGTTTCATAAATGATTTGTCCCTGCTGGCTCACAGTAACCTTAGCATTTGTATTTGCTATGCCCGTTACCGCTGCGGAATAGCCACGCAGGTTAGGAGGGAGTTGGCCCTCTTCGGAATTCAGCTTGATGCCAGTGAAGCGAAACGTGTCCAGTACGCCAGAACTGAAATAGGTTTCACCCACCTCCAGCTTTGAACGGATAGATGGCAGTGCCCTGAATGCGTAATAGCGACTGAACTCTGCATTGCTGCTGCTGTCCCTGCCTCCGGAGCGAGTCTGGCCCTGCCAGTCTGCGCGCGCGCGCCAAGGGCCGGCATTCGTACCTATCACACCATTACTATTAAGGCTGTTTACAGTGCCACTGTTTGCATTTTTATAGGTATTACCGATGATATTATAATCAGCCATTATGCCTGGGATACCATCGTCCCAGCGTGCAGGCGGATCCCAGCTATCATCAGAATATTCCAGATACACTTTGGGGATCTGGATATCGATTTTCGCTGTGCTGAGATCTCCATGAACCATTACGCCGGCAATATCTCTGAGGTTAAGACACTCGCCATTTTGCGACCAATGAAGTTCCCCGCGCTCCTTTTCTTTGAAGGCAATTTCTTCTACAATTTCTTTGTTGAGGCAGGGTACAGAATTACCCTTTGCTGAATCATCAGCGTAATAACTTATCTTTTTATTACCCAGATCCTGGCTGTTGACCACAACCTTCATGTCATAGGTGCCAGGGGGGATGTATCCGGCAATATCAAAGCGGGAAAAGTCGATATTCTCTTTGTCTTCGGAACTTAGTATGTCTGTATTAAATCCTGTTACGTCTTTAGCCATTACGTTCTGGCCCTGAAATGATAAAATCGCCAATGTAATTGCCGAAATTCTTTTTTTATCTCTGAATGCAGAGTTGATTTTAAGACGGTAATTTTTCTTCATTTTTATTTCAGGGAGTGAAAAATAATAAATGGCGCAAAAAAAACAGGGCGCGCATTTTCTGAGCGCCCTGCAATTAATCTACATATTACTGATAAGCGAGGGTGTAATCCGCAATAGCAGTAAACTTACCAGGGACCGCAGCAGCTGCTGCTGCGCCTTTCAGGTAAGCAGAGTACAGCAGGGTATTATCACCAGCCTGGAGAAGCTGTGGTGCACTTGCCTGACCCAGGGTGACTGCCGCGCCATTACCATTAGTAATAACTACACCCGCATTGCTGGCGTCTCCGCTGATGCCCAGAGTATCAGGTACTGAAGTAGATTCTGAACCGGTGAAGGTTGTTGTCACGGTACCGTCGGTCAGGCTGGTCAGATCACAGTTTTCCAGGCGGATAGAAAAATTACGTGGAGTTGAAGTGCCACCCGTAGCCAGCTCGTGTGCAGCAACCTGTCCGAGGTCTACAGTCTGGTCGACGTCATCCGGATTAATTGAGCATGGAGAATCAATAATAGAACCGGTAAAAGTTACAGTGTTTGCATGTGCTACAGTTGCTGATGACGCAATAATTGCAAGAGCAATAGCAAGTTTATTCAGTTTCATTTGAATCACCTTTTATGAGAGTTTTAAGATACGGCCTTTCTTCCGTGATTCGTATTTAATGTTTTTTTCAAAAGCATAACAATCAGACGCCATGAGTTTTATTGTAGGAAATGGACTACAAGCGCGTCTTTTTATTTCCCTGGTGCTGAATAATCTCATGGGATGATATGCGTTACGGCGGGCAGTTTTTTTAACAAGCCTGGAGGGGGTTAATGAGATGACTTTCTGATTGGCTTTTGTGCTGTGGTGTGTCTATTCGTTCAGAATGGAGAACTGCTTTTAATTTGTGGCTTTTACAATCCTGCTGTGCACCAATCAGTCCCGTTATGACATGCCTGAATAACTTACATATAGTCTATTGACTGATTCTGGCCCCACGGTTACCCGCCGATCTGCCTTTGCTGATTTTATTCTGTCTTAAAGCAGATTAAAGAGTCATCCGCAGCTGACCGAATCTTAGTTCCAGGAGAAAGTGCTGTAGTGTCATTTAGCCATGCATATCAGTTCCCCTATCTCCCGGTGAACTACCCTGACCGGCATTTCCCAGAGGGATAATTATTCTCATTATGTATTCCCCTTAAAGAGGAGGCCGGCTGTCGGCTTCACGTCGCGAGAACAGAATGGCTGCGTCACCTTTCCCTTCAGCTATTTGCAGATGTTATTGCGGAAAGTAACCTGTTGAGGGGCAGCAAAGCCGATGCACATTGTTTGTTATATGAAGAATATGAGTTTCCATCATAGCTCCTAAGGTAGCCATATGCCCCCTTTCAGAGAGCTTATTGTTACCTTCAGGTCAAAATATAAATGTGCCGGGGAGCAACATTTTTATTCTGATGACAGCTGGCCAGGCTTAGTGCCTGTCAGCATGCTCATTTCGTCGTAATATGTTCGCCGGACGAGCGGAATCAGCCGATCTGTTGTCTGGACGACGTGGACTCTTAAGGCGAAATGCTGGCTGCACCGTGAAGATCGCCTATAGCTCGCTCCTGCACCACGCCAAAGAGTTTGCGTATAAATGCATGATGCGGGTTTGACAATTACAAGGTGTGGTTAATGCCCATCCGGTCAAGGCGCCTGCCATCAGTACGGCCAGCGCCACTGTTTTCAAACGGGATGAGGACCTCCCGTGGATCATTTCTTTCCGATTAATGAGTCAAGGGATATTCTGCCGGGCCCCCATGCTGCCAGCGCGAATGCCATAGCTGCCCATGTCAGATGAACCGGCCAGCCTTCCGGAACGGTCAGCTGAATCACACATGTCATCAGGAGTATGCCTGCCGCAGCAAACCGTGTGCCCAGCCCCAGCACCAGCAGGACCGGCAAGATAACCTCGCCACATCCAGACAGAAAGGCAAAAACCGTCGGATCAGGGAATGGATAGGGTCCGCCGGGCAGGTGCAATTGAAATACTGAACTGAACAGCTCCACCGCCGTATCATTCAGCTGTAAAAAGCCTTCCCACTTGAGGATCCCGGACTTCCAGAAAGGGATCGCAAGTGCAACCCTCAGTAACAGCTGTGACAGCCAGGGCTGGGCAATAACCTGTACTGCGCGATTTGCCCGGCAGAGTAGTCGTTCATCGGCAGGTGTTTTCAGTGGTATTTCATGGGCATCGTTATCAGTCATATCATGGTTCTCCGTTCAGAATGGCTGTAAAAGCACCGGCGGAAATCATCCCGGCAAGATTGGCAGAAAGGTCAAAATCTGGCGCTTTATTCATCGCGCCGGTAACGGCTTCACTGAGTGTGCGTCCCTGTATCAGGTATTCAAGGAACTCTGCACCCCCAGGCGGCAGCCGGGTGACGATGACATCAGTTTCCGGTCTGGTAACAAGCGTATCTTCAGCCTCATTTGAACAGAAATTTTCATCAGGCTCTCTGTCCCGGTACAGGGAAAAAATACTCGTCACCGGCCAGCCAGAGCGCAATATGTGGGTTGCCGGATGAGGTGAAAAGCGCACGGATGGCAGGAGATCCGGATCGGTATCAGCAAGAGCTTCAGCATGGAGTACCGGCAGGTCGGCCGCATGCCATGCATCAAGCCATGCGCGTTCAATCCGGGCCACGCCGGAAAGCCATGGATAATCCTGTGCATACTCATATCGATCTATAAAATCCGGAAAATCAAGACCATACTCTGACAGTATCCGGGAGGTGGGCGGAGATGATCTGACATACAAGCGGGCCATCGCCCGGAAAAAATCTGTCCCTGTTATACGCTGTGTTGCCGGATAAACTGACGCAAGTGCATTCATCAGGCTCACCGTCACGTTGTTACGGTAAACGTTATAGCGGGACGTCACGGCTTTTCCGTTGCGGGCAATAACTTCATTCGGTGTGGTCAGTGAGGGGCGGGTTAACCCGGCAGCAAAGCGGGCGACCAGGTCGGCGTGTTCAGACATCATGTCTCCTCAGCCTGTGGCCAGAAATGTGACAGTATCTGAAAACTCCAGTCTCGTGACATCAGCGCTCGCGCTCTGATGGCCTCATTTTTCAGTACGGGCCAGTCAGGCAATTCACTGTCCCATTCAATGAGAGTCGGAACCGGCCCTGTACGGGTGACCAGCGTTTCATAAAGCACCCACACCGGATCGGCTACAGCTCTGTCATGGCTGTCGATCAGGAGTACATCACCTTCATCATCCGTCTGTTCGCTGTGCCCGGCTAGATGAACCTCACCGACGCTTTCCAGCGGAAATTCTGTAAGGTATTGCTGCGCCAGGAATCCATGATTCGTGGCAGACACAAAAACGTTGTTGATGTCCAGTAATAGTCCGCATCCCGTCCGTTTCACTACTTCACGGAGAAAATCCGTTTCGCTAAGCGTAGAGGAGGCAAAGGTGACATATGTTGCCGGATTTTCGATCAGCAACTGGCGCTGTATGGCATCCTGGACCTGATTGATATGGCTGCATACTCCATCCAGCGTTTCTGCTGTATAGGGAAGTGGCAGCAGGTCATTCAGATAGATGCCGTCATGCGAGGACCAGGCAAGATGTTCAGAAACCAGAGAAGGCTCATAGCGCCGTATGACTTCCCTGAAGCGGCTCAGATGCTGCGTATCAAGCGGAGACGGTCCGCCGATGGACATGCTGACGCCGTGAACGGATAAAGGGTAGTGGCTGCGCAATGTTTCCAGCATGCGGTGTGGTTTACCGCCTGCACCCATATAATTTTCTGCGTGGATCTCAAAAAAGCCATGAGGCAGGCCATCCTGAAGGATAGCCTGCAGGTGCTCTGGTTTAAAGCTGGTTCCCGTCAGGACGCTCATCGCCGTCGCTGACGGACGGGGACGACCGGACTCATACTCACGTATGAGATTGTTGCTGTTTTTTATCATCGTCGCCCCCGTTATTTCATCCGTTAGATCAGGACTTAATCGGCTTCAGTGAACCATGACCGCCGCCTGGAACGGTGATTTTTTCGCAGGTACCGGCCTGAACAAACTTCCATGCGTTCCCCTGGAAGTCTTTAACAGAGGTTCCCTGACAGGTTGTACCCGGACCTGCGGCACAGTCGTTCTGACCTTTCAGCGCCACGCCGTAACACTGTTCCTTGTGCGCAGCCTTAAAGGCACCTTCTTCTGCTTTGGTCAGTGGAGCCGCATGAGCCATCGTGGTCATGAGGCTGGCAACGGCACCGGCAATCAGTGCGGAAGTAACGGTTTTTTTAGATGACATGACTATCTCCTGTAGAGGGAATGAACCGCACTCAGTATGAGTACATAAAGCTATTCGCAGCAGGAGGTCGTCTGGTTACACTCAGGACAAAATATTTTTCAGCGGGGGAGATTTGATACCGAAAAGGCCGTGAAGTCACCCCGGTCAGGCAACCGGGGAAAGAGTATTAATTACCAGCGCAGGAGTCGCGGGCCGATCAGAGCGCCTGCGACAGCTGGAAGCAGCATGCCCAGGAGATACCATACTCCCCAGAAGGCAGGGCTCATTTCAGGACAATGGAAACAATAAACGACTGAGGCGACTGCGCCCGCCAGTAATCCTCCGGCAGCCCCGGCGAGACGCAGTCGTGTCGGGGCCAGAGAGCGTATTGTTCTGAAAATGACAGCCATCCCCGGAAGAGACAGAAACAGAATATTAAACGGGCACGTACGCCAGGATTGACCCAGTATCATTGTCCAACGCACTTCAGGCAGAGCATTGCTCAGTAGCCACGCCCCTGTCATCCAGACCACAAGTAAGGGGAACAGGATCAACAACCCTGCACCTCCCATCTTACTTGCCGGGCGGGAAAAGCGAAGCGCAGCGAGCCAGGCACCTGCGGCAATAAGCATTGTAAAGGCCAGCTTTCCCCAGAACAGGGGGGTGGAAATCACTGCGTGAAGGTCGGGGCGAAGCCCGAACATCATCAGCATAATCACCAGGGCTCCCACTATCGTAATACTAATAGCACCCGCAAAGCGTCGCAGTGCCGCTCCCTGCCGCACCGGCTTCACCCCGGTGGATAGAATGCTGATGAGCTCATCTGTTTTCATAATAATTCTCTTAATCGTAATGCCAGGGCTTTAAGTCCCCTGTGTATGCTGACCTTAACGGCAGATTCTGACAACCCGGTCAGGGTTGCCGTCTCTGAAACAGACAGTCCCTCCAGCTTAACGTGCTGAATGGCAAGGCGCTGCTTATCCGGCAATTGACCCAGCAGCAGGCCAATATCACGTCCGGCATGTCCCGGATCATCCTCTGCCATCGTGAACAGCTCTTCAGCCTGCTCCAGCGGGATCATTAAGGCGTCATGGCGATAATGCGATCTGAGGAAATCAGTAAGTTTGTAGCGAGTGATACCGTGTATCCAGGCACTGAGAGGATCTGCCGGGCGCCATGTATGGCGGGCATTATGAACGGCCAGCAGCACTTCCTGAACGATATCTTCAACATCATCATGATAGTGCGGTAGTTTGCGGCGGAGGAAACTTCGCAGGTAAGGTGCCAGTTCAGTCAGAAACTGACGATAATCCCCGGCGTTTCCTGCCAGACCACTGAGGAAAAGGGCTCTGAAATACTGCTCTGTGGGAAGCAACGTCACATCTCCGCATTATGCAGCCACGAACTTTCGGCCCCGTAATTCGTTAAAAAGCACCGATTCTGATTCTGAGAATGTCAGAAAAAAAGGTGCATACGCGATAATCTGAAGGGACATACTACCCCGACCGCAACAGATAATTATTTTAGAACTGCTTGTATAAAATATCCTGGCCCTGTTTAACGCGCAAGATTCCGTGTGCTGGCCTCAGGGATAATGATGGCCAGCTCCGTAATTGGATGAAGAGTTCGTGCTTAACGTCGATGTGCATTGTTGCCAGCTCAAACACTATGACGCCATGTGCATCAAGACCCTGCCGAAGAAATGATAATAACTCCTGGCAGTCTGTATACTCAGGGCTTGATTCTTTATAAACAGCTAATAAGCAAAGCAATGCGCCGCTTCACTCAGCGCCTTATAATCTGACAATAGACGTTTATCATCCCACCGATTGCTGTCGGTCAGCGCTGACAGATTATTATACGTACTTATCTTTTTATTGAAGCAGCGCTGGCCAGGAATGATTATAAGAAACGCTGAAGCCGCACTAAAATTGCCTTATAAATTCAGGTCTGCTCCTGCTCTGGTTCAGATTTTACTAATGTATCGGGCAGGCCGTTTCTTTGCAGCAGGGAATGCAGATCAATCTGTGCCTGACGAGAATCCATCGCCAGCCGCGTAGCTGACTGAGTGTCTCTGAGCATGTTGCTGTCTTCCAGCAACTCCTGCCGAAGTGCTTTAAGCGTTTCATCATAAAAATAGGTCACCCAAAAGAGGCAATATCCTTCGCCATGTTGCTCAAAAGTTTCACGGGAGCCCGGTACCAGCTCAATGATCAGCTTGCTCAGATTGCCTTCTTTAAAAATATCTGCCTTGTTCCTCAGCGGCAGGCCGAGCATTTTCATTGTCATGACGGCATAAAGCATAATGCTTTCGTATGCTTCAAATATTTTCAGCGTTCGCTCACCCAGATACAGCTTAGGCAGCGTTCGGTCAAGAGCATTGTAGGCTTGGATTTTCTCATCAACATTGAGCGGAGCCAGTAACGCCTCAATGAATTGAGTTATTTTCGGATCGTCACCCTTCTTCATGATTTCATTGATATTGAGGCCTTTCAGGTATTCGGCCACCAGGGTAAGGCTACTTAATATCTGACGCGATCGAACCACAATTTCCGCCGCTTCAAGCCGTTTTGACTGCAGGGCCGCATCACGCTCTCGACGGGCCGAGAGAAGAAATGCACTGATTCGCTCTAACTCTTTTTCTTTATCCCTGATATCAGCCTTAAAGCTTTCGAACTTTTTCTCAAAATGATGTTCAACTGATCTGCTGAAAAAGCGTGCCAGCGTATTCCGCATTAGATACACCGCTAAGCTCAGCACCAGGCCGGATGAGATTACACTCAACAGCCATTTAATAATTTCATTATTCATTCAGCACCGTATTTTTTTTTCACTAAGCGGGACTTCATCTTTATGTCCGGCTGTCATTGAATTTTCAGACTGGCGGAAGTTACAGACAAGTAAAGAGGCCACATAAGCAACCTTCTCTTCACCTGCTTTTCTCGGGTTGATTTAATAAGTCCGGTCTCAGCCTCAGTGTGCGCCGTTTACCCGCGAGTGAGCAACCCCGCTAAGCGTCCGGGGCTGTCCGGTACGCTCATCAATCAGTGTACAACATTGAAATGAGCAGCTACCCCTTCGCGTAACAGAACGGAGTGATTTATGATATTACATTTAACACATATTTCAGTGCCAGCCTTACCGGTGCAGGGTTCCCATTAACAGAAAATGAAACTGTCCCGGGTGCATCGATTTCAGATACGAAGGTTTCTGGATTCATCAGAGTGCTGTCATAATTTGAATGTTTTATTGCTAAATTAGCATGCTCTCTTTTTTTGATAATAAAAATATATTTTTATTTTCCTACAATTAACCTTAAATTTATTTTCCTGTTAACCATTACTGATCCCTTTACGGCCGGTTCAGGAAATGACAAAGCCCGAAATACTAACGATTCAGAACGCCCTTTATTAAGGGCGTCAGAAACAGGGCTATTTACTCAGCAGGCTAAGAGTTGTCTGGATGGCTACAGGCAGTGCAGGTAATGCACCGGCCACAGTCACGACGTTTGCTACATCCCCAAGCAGGGAGGAAATTCTGTCACCAAACAGGCTGCCTGAACCTGATTTGATTTCCTGTTTGTACTCAGGATCAATGACGGCAAGACCCAGTGTGGACTGAACGGCATCCATGATGGGCTCGATTCCTGAAATGCTGTAAGATTCAAGCGCTTCCTGAATCTGAAATAGCTGCCTGAGAAGCATGGTTTTCATCTTCAGAGGGAGTTCAGTACTGCGTATTTCGGCGCGAAGTTCTGTAATTCTTGCCAGCAGTGATTCGATTTCTTCTTCAGCAATGCCGGCGTGAGAGCCCCGGGTGTCAAAAACATCGGATAGCAGGCTCAGCTCGGACAGGGTTCTTTCGTCTATATGGTTTTTAAACGTTTCCCAGCGTCCATTTAATGATTGTGAAGTAAATGCACTCTCGACCTGACTCCTCCAGTAGCTGGATTTATTCCGGAGTGAAGAAAAATGATCCTGCCTCACCTGCTCTATTCGCTCCGGAAGCTCCATGACCCGTGCCAGCCTTGAAAGCAACTGATGCTCAGACAGCTTCTGTGTCTGCAGCAGCGCTTTCCAGACTTCACGGCAGGAATCTGAGGCCTGATAACTTTTCCCTTGTTCAAGAATGTCGAGCAGCCGCAGAGCCGGGTTATCAATTTTCAGTTCACTCATCTCTTAAGTCCTTTCATTTTATTTTTATTTTATCCAGTCTTCCAGCACCACGCCTGGTACCCGTTCAAACTCCCTTATATTGTTTGTCACCAGCACGGCACCTGCCGCGATGGCATGACCGGCAATCGCCGTGTCGTTCGGCCCGATCGGTGTCCCGGCGAGCCGCAGCGCGACCCGGATGTCCGTGGTCGCATCCACCGCGGAGCGATCCCAGGGCAGGATGGCATCGAGGCGGGCGCAGAAAGCATCAACCAGCTGTATGTGGCGAGGGGAGGCCTTCGGGCCGGTGGCACCGAAGCGCATTTCCGCGTAGGTGATGGCCGAGACCACGATGCGATGATTACGCAGCACCGCCTGCTCAAGGCGCTTCAGTACGGCTGCCGGCTGCTCACGCATAATGAACGAACAGATACAGGTGTCGAGCATGTAGGTTTTGTTCACAGGTCAAATCGTCCTTCATCTGTGACAACGACCTCACGCTCCGCCATAAAGTCCGGATCGGCTTTTTCCAGGCTGACGAAAGAGCCCCAGGTCGGGCGTGCGGGACGCAGAATGATGCTGTCCCCTTCCCGGATAATCTCCAGCTCGCTGACGCCTTCAAAATCCAGATCGCGGGGCAGACGGATGGCGCGGTTATTGCCGTTTTTAAAAATAGAAACTGTGCGCATGGTTTTTCCTCATATGCTGAGTGTGTCAGGGAGTATGCCTGCCTAAGTAAAGTATATGTCTGAAGACGCATTTTGTATAGGCTAAGCATATGCATATGTTAGGCATCTGCGTATACATAACATATGCATATGTCTGACATATGGGTAAACATGGCGTGTGTATTTTCTCTCTTTCTGTTCAGATCCGGAAAAAGGCAGAACCGGATCTTAATGAAATTACGTAGAATTTGACTGATATCCACGATCTCTTTCTTTTTGCGTGCTATTTATACAAGCTGATACATCTTACTCATCCGGGGTTGTTATGGGCGTCAAAATCACAGGCTTAGACAACATGCAGAAACAGTTAAAAGAGGTTGAGAGAGCAACGGAAGCCTTAAACGGCAGTTATGATGTTAGTTTTGATGCTGATGATCCTAGCAGCATTGAGAACGCGATTCAGGAAGCCTACTCCATGGTGGATGAACGCGTTTCTGGTTATGCCACTAATCCTATGATCAGCCCGTTAATCGAACATATGAAAGAAAATTTGCGTCAACAGATTCTGGACAGTGCAGAACAAAAAAGACAGGAGAGTGGGCAGGATGGCGATTGATATCTTTCAGGCGCTTAAAAATTGCGTATTCGATCTTCAGCGCGCTGATGTGCAGAACTACCAGCAGCCTCTTAAACAAATGGCCCGGCTATTGCACTCAGAGAGCTTGCAAGCAGTTAATGAACGCCTGACCCGAAATGTTGAGCTTAATGGCTTTCTGGCTAGGAGCAGAGATACTGAATCCAGCATGGCTGGTTCCGCCGTGCTAGAGTGGCCGGAAGAACCTGCTGATATTTTGGGCCTGAAGTTACTGCTTATCGAGAAAATGTCAGCAGATAACAATTTTTCCTTTAATTTCTGTCATACATTCTTCTATGATCGCAGGACTATCGAATCTGTCCGTAAATTTACCTCTTCATTTCTTATCCCGTTCGTCCGGGATTACCAGCAATATGTTGAAAATGAACATGACCCCGAGCCTGCAGTATTTCGTCCGGTTTCTCGAAGAGTTTTTATTGTTCATGGCCATGATAATGATGCCCTTCAGTCTGTTGCACGTTTTATATCCCGGATAGGCCTAGAGGAAATCATCCTTTCTGAACGCCCTGACGGCTCGAGGACGGTTATCGAGAAATTTGAAGCGGAGTCAGGAGATGTCAGCTTTGCTATCGTGCTGATGACTCCCGACGATAGCGGAAATGCCCTAGCATCTGAAAGTAAACGTCTACGTGCACGCCAGAACGTCCTGTATGAGCTCGGATATTTCGCCGGTAAGCTTGGGCGCGGGAAAGTACTGGTACTTAAGAAGGGTGACATCGAAATTCCTTCCGATCTCGCCGGCGTACTTTATACCGAGCTTGATGAACATGGTGGATGGAAACGGAAGCTGCTGAGCGAACTGGCGTATGCGAGTGTTCCTTTTGACAAGGAAAAAGCACTTAACGCCTGATGACTTAATTCAGTAAGAAAAAGGCCGCTAAGCGGCCTAGGTTTTTGGTCAGCCGTCATTTCTCAGCGCAGTTATGAGTTCTCCCTGCTCTGGCGTCGATTCACTGCCGGAAAGCATAACCCTCAGCTTATCTTCAACTACAGACCATTCATCAAAGAAAGGACTGACTTGGTCACGTGCAATCCATCGATATGCCCCTTTAGCAGAATTGAAGACGCTGGTCTGTAATCGTATCTACAGGTCAACAAGGCCTTTATCGGTGGAAGTCTTCTTTCTGACCCATTGCTTCGCGGTTTCAACAGAGCCCATGTCTCTGCATGCTTAAAGATACCCAAGAATAGGCTGCCTTAGGATAAGTTGTTGCTGAAGTTCTGGCTGATTCATACGTTCAGCAAACCTGTTACACAACCAGATGCTCCGGAGACAGGTGAGATGATTGTAGGCTGAGGCGTAATAGTTACTGCTGCAAGCCCTACTGCCATAAGAAAATATTTCGCCACTAAGTCGAAAGAAACAGTGTAAAGTAACATCCTGCCTGTTTTAACAAAAGTCATTATATAACAGAAAATCAAAAATCTTATGCGATTATTGTTGTAAGTAAATAATGGGCTAAGATTTTATTCTGAACGCATCAACAGATGGGTAAAGTGAATTTTTAAAAAAGGAAAATATATGCTCGGATGGATTACCAATAAAACAGAGTCTCTGGCAAAAAGGTTCGTAAATGAAAGAATAATAAATAATCCAGCCTATGCCACTATGAAATGGAATTTTCTGGAAAGAAATATTCTCAGGTTGTCCTCATCGCCGCTGAAGTCAGTGTGTTTAATGATAGTAGCCGCATTATTGATAGTCTGCGCAGGTTATTTTTTAGAATCGCTTGTAAAACAATATCTTTCTGCTTATACACCCTACAGACGCTCGATTTTTGAATGGCAGACAACGATTCTGAGCGGTCAGTTGACGATTATTGGCATTGTCTATCCCTTGGTAATAGGGCTGGTCAGCATAGTTTTTCAGAAAAAAACTGACAGGAAAATAGCCCAGAAAGCTTATCAGCTTTATTCAGGCTTCATGCTGGCAGGCCTGAGTGGATTGTTTCTGTCAGCATTCGTCCTTATCGGGACGATTGTGAGAGTCACTTTTGGTGACTACCTCTACGGAATCGTCTGTCTGATCAGCGAGGCGTGGCTTTTCATAAACGTGTTCCTGTCTGTATGGTTTTTTATCGTAAGCCTAGAAATCCTTGATGATGCGAAGCGACAGAGCATTATCAAACGCTATATTGCTTTTAATATCATGCAACCTTATGTGGATAGCAAAATATCAGCCAGACTCCGGCTTTATCCTGTTTATCCTGAAATGACTTTCTCGAATATAGACGTTAAAGTTATCGATCATTCTGCTGGCTATAGACCGGTGACCGGTGATTTTTTAAGAAGAGATATAGTCAGCCTGCACCACAGGCCTTTCATGTTTTTCCTTAAAATAATAAACTTCTATCTTAAAAAAAAGGACGTTTCTGCAGCAATTGTAATTGCGAATGATTATTTTAATTCAGGAGAAGATGAAAATAAGATCATTCTAAGTGTTCGCAACCTGGATCCTGATGGTTTTATGGTGGGGTTACTTAAGCACTGTTTTTATAAAGCAGACGTTTGGCGTAGGAATGACACTGTTAACGTAATTATACAGGCTTTGACTGCGGATATTTATGCTTGTATGCAGGAATCGGATTTAAACGGTTTTGATAATGCATCAGACAGTTTTATCGATAACTTCACCAGTCTCTGTGATTTATATTACTTTAATGACGATGGTGTCGATAAAAACTTTTTGCTGATAACAACTGAAACCTTTGAGCTCAGTGTTCAGAGATCTTTTTCTAACGAGATTTACACTATATCTAATAGAGCTGTAAATATGATAACGGAGTCCGAAAGGTATTTTGAATTATGCCTCTGGTCTGGATTGCGTATACTAAATAACCGAGAAAATTTAACCAGGGACGAACTGGATATCTGTATGGGTATAGCTCGTTCGCACTGGTCTACGTTAACAGCGTGGAACAAAAACAGTAAACCATCAGAAAGTGCAATGCTCAGGATGCGTTATGACCGTTTGATAAGATCATTTTCCAGCATCTGGGAGCAGTATCAGCATACCGCCAGTTACAGATTTAAAAATGAAGTGAGTGCGGAATTATATTTTTACTTCTGCAAGACACAGCTTCAGGATCTTCCCTTAATGGTAATCGATGCTGTCATCACGCGTGATCCCGTTACTGTTGATGCTGCAGTGGACTTGCTTAACCGCTGGCAGCATTCAATGGACATAGATGCTGACGTTGTTGAAAGATACAGCTACCAGGGACAGCTTTTCAGTCCCGGCCTCTTTATATTAAAAAACCTCAACTGTATTGAGGATAGTGACTGGTTCAGAATGGCGTTAGTCAATGCTCTCATCGACATGCGTGTCTGCCTGAGTCTTTACCTGACCTCAAGGATGAAAAAGCCGGACGCGTTTATCACGCATTATGTGAATATTATCCTGCAGGGGCAACTTACTGATCAGACCGGCGGTTATGAAACGCGCTCTGAGAAAATTGAAGACGCCGGACAACTTATAAAACTCTTGATCAGGATTTGTCTGTGGACGTGGACAGAAAAAATGGACCACAGAGCGTGGTTGAATCAGCTGGCGCAGCGTATGAGCGATTACGACAAACCTGATATGGTTTCAGGGCGTACTTACAGCGGTGTTACCGAACGCGGATTTACTGATATGCCGAAATCTTGGGTCCAGATTTTATTAACCTTATCTGTAAAAGTCAGCCGGATAAGTCATGAAATCGTACAGGCTATTAAAGATGATTATCTAACGTACCGCGAAAAAAAACACATTACGGGAGTTCTTTCCGTAATTCTGAGTGAGACAGATAATTCCGAAGAGGCACTTCATTTAGATAAAAGTGTATTTCTATCCGCAAAAAGTAATCTGCTGACTGTTGTTCGTGAGCACATTGAAATGTTCCAGGCCAGTCTGACTCTGCATCTGCAGGAGGCAGTCATCGATAATACTCGCCTGTCTTTAACGGCAAAAAAGACCTCCGAGAATTTGCGTCAGCGCCTTGACGGGATAATTCCACTTTCTCTTTTTAAAATCACTTCTGCTGTTAAAGATAACACCGGCAGCTTCATAAAAAGAAAAGCCACTCTCCATACAGATAAAGAGTCGTATGCAGAGGGGATAGATTCGGTGCACATAATTAATGAAGGGGATATTGAGGCCGAATGTGTGACGAAAGATGTTCAGGCTGTCATCATACATAAACTTCTTCATTGTGATTCATCCAGGGAAATTAATATTGAGGATTTCTCAATGATGATAGATTACATAAAGTCGTCTCCAGAGATGTCCGGCAAGAATTTACTGGTCATGAGCAGGGATATTTTTCAGAACTATAATAACTTGATTTTCGAACTTCCTGAGCTGAGAACACTTGTTAAATCCAACAGAGACGGTTCAAGAACGATCACAACTGAATTTGGTGTATGTCGCCTTTTCTTTATGCCCTGGGTCAATCAACCTGTCACTCTGGTTGTCGATGATGATTACTTCACCGCTCTCTCACTCAAAGAGTATGAAGGAGGCAATATAGTTAATGTCACCTATGAAAATGTAAGAAAAGAATCTGACAGGTTCGATCTTATTCTTAATTATGAAGTGAGCTTTACTTTTAAAGGGGAAGTGGCGTTGAGAATGGAACACCCTCACAGTAAGTAAATCAGTCAAGAAAATTACAGGTGCCCCTAGGGCACCTTGACTGAATAACTTTTGTCAGCTTTCGCCTTGTCAAATCCATTTGGTAACTCTGACTTTCAAGCGCCTTTTACGACAAAAAGAGTTTTGACGTGCTTGTCATTAGATAAAAATTTCGACCGGTTTGCTATCATTCTATTCCATTCTTCGGTAACTTTTTTATGGAGCGTCTGAACATCTATATGATAAACATCGATGAATAAATGGGTCCTCCCTAAACCCTTAGAAGCATTTTCGGTGTATCGGTCTACTTCACTTTCTAACAGTTTCAAAATCGATTCTGCAGTATCGGTCATATGGTTCAGATTCAGGGTCATATCAATCCAGTACTTTTTCTTTCTTTCAGAAGCATAAATCCCATAAGTTTCCATTTTGAAGGATGCTTCCTCAATACTCTTTAGGTACTCCCTGTGTTTTTTTATTTCGACGTTCAATCTCTGGAATGCATTAGAGAACCTGTCTTTATTTGTCTTGGTATAAGACTCTTCAAGAAGTTCTTGATAAATCTGAACCAAGTGGCTGCAATCAGTAAGGAATGTGTTGTTGATACCCAGATGAATAATAGTTTCGTTTATCATTTCAGTAGCGTGACGGTATCCCTCTCTTGCAAAAAACTCGTTAAGGAATTTTGGGGCCGCTTTGAACGCCATTATGGCAGTAAAGGCCATCACGACATTCGCGCCTGCGATCACCCAGTTACTGACGTCACTGCTCTGGCCGCCGTGTCCGTAGATAATGACTCCCAGTATGGCCGCCATAAACAGCACAAAAATCACGCGTATAATCCGTTCAATCCTGCTCATTGTTATTCCTTTTTTAGTGGTTTCAGCGACTGTCCCGGCGACTCATCAGCCTGTTTCACCGGCCTCATAACGGGGCCGTGTTCTGCTGAATATAATCGCCGATGTATTCCTCCACCCGGTGACAGAGCACCGCTGCCAGATCATCGATACCTGTCTCGTTGTCCACTTCCTCGCATCCGCTGCTGTACATGTGAAACTCGCTTATGTTGCTGATAAAACGAAAACCCAGCTCAAAGTCACCGGTGTCCGGATTATTCACGGCATGGCCATAAACGGTGCCGGGAACGAATACCCTGCCCCTGAGTCTGGGGAATAATAATCCAGCCTTTTCCAGGTGTGCCGGCAGCCGGCCGGAACGCAGTTCCAGACGAACAACCCAGGCACCGTATGAGTAATCTTCGGGCTGAAATATGGTCACGGCAACACGTTCGCCCCGGTGAGTGTATTCACGGACGGGGTCAGGGCGTAGCAGAAGCCCGGTATCGATGAGAAGTTCCTTCAGCGTACGCAGTTCCCCTTCCAGCTCGCTGAAAGAAAAGACAAAGTTGCGCATTCTGTCCGGGTATGGCGGCAGTTGTGCTACCGCCTCGGAGAGCTGAAAGTCGCATGCAGACAGTAGATACCCCGCGCGGGACAGGCTGTGGGATACCCTCCTGACGGCACCCGTTTCAGCGGCGAACGACTCTAGCCGGTAACCATTCTGCTGAACCTCACTGACCAGGCGCGTCAGGGCCAGCCTCTCCGTGTTGAGATATACTCGAGTGTTTTCTTTGGTCTCCGGGCGTGCTTGCTTCTCCAGGCAGGCTTTTATCTTGCTGAGCTGATCCCGGCCTTTGTCCAGCAGTTCGCTGATTGTCATGACCAGATCATCGGGCGTGAAGACGTGCGTCTCCGTAATGAAAGGAGGTCTGCCGTGCTGTTCTAGATAGCGGTAGCAGAGGTTGATGAACTGCGTGGCGTTCAGATCGTACTGACGCAGGACAGCGTCACCGTTTTCTTTCAGTTGATCGGGAATTTTGACGTTCACTGCGGCCATTACGCGATTTCCTTAAATATAAATTGTCTTTTGGCTACTCATGATTATATGTTTTCATTAGACAACATTAAAATCAACGTAGTAATTAAAGTAGTCACATAATGTAGTTGTTTTGCTGATAGTGGGTTCTCTGTAAATCTGTTTCTTTTTCTGAGATCCGATTACTGATAGAACCGGATCTTCGGGCGTTAATGGCGGTTTTCTGCGCAAATTACTATATGTAGTGGTTCAGTCAGCTGCTCAGGCTACCAGATGTAGGGTTATGGCTGCGGAGGACCTCTGACAAAGCGGGCTTTGCCCCGCCCCGACGCCGTGCTACCCTTCCGGTTACTGCCATATCGGGAAAAAGTCGGATCATGCGGATAGGGTGATGCGGTAATTGCATGTTGGAAATATAAGCGGGCTTATGTATTTGAGTGTTTTAATTTATGCATGTTATTTTACATGAAGAAAATTAATCACAGCTAACTATAACATTTATAATTGTTAGTATGCTTATTATATCGTTATTTATAATACTGTTGTTTAATAGTCCTAAGTAAAGGAGCGTCTGTGGTTGAAATTATCAGCAGTGAATCCTGCCTTGAATGGATGCTAAAACTTCTGGGAAAAAAACATTCCCTCATAAGTTACAGGAAGACGCTTGATGGCGACGGTTATGAATACCATGTTCTCATTAACGGTAGTGCTGAAGAAATTGCTGAGTGGAGGGAAGATATCTGTGCCTGGTGTCTTATTGACCCTCCCTCTTCATCGGGAACCATGGACAATTCTCATTGGCTGGCTCCTGTGATGTCGCGGATTCAGGAACAGCAGCTACTAATGAGATTGCGGACTGCCGGGAAAGCTGGAACGGGTCCGTATAAGAAAAGGGTAAGACTCTAACCTCTACTCAGTCCGATTATTCCTGCCTCTACGGGCAAAGCCAGAATTTATGACAGTAGGCTTGTGTTTCAGTCTTATTATTGGGAAAGCTAAATAGTGGTTAACAACGTTTCAGTATGGGTTCCGGTGGTCAGCGCGGGGGCGGGCATACTAGGTGCACTCGGAAGCCAGTGGCTATCGCACTACTTTGCCACTGCCCGCGAACGGCGCGCGTCAGAAAACAAACTTGCTAGGGAGCGCTACTTCATCGCCACCGAGCTTGTTTTCCTGCTTGAGCGATTTGGTGAGGAGTGCGTTCCGCCAGCAACTGACTATGGCGATGCTGAGGATGAAAACGGATATTCTGTCTCTGAAAGCCGCATACCTGACTTCAGTTTTGCCGGCATCACAGGAGACTGGCGATCTCTCCCGCCTCTTATGATGTATCGGCTACGTGAACTCGAAGTAATGCTGGCTGAGTCACATAACATAATCAGCGCAGCTTTTGAACATGATGATCCGCCTGACTTCTCTGAAGGTTTTTTCTTGCGGCAACAGCAGGCAGTTCGGTTAGGTATTCGGGCATTTATTCTGTCTGCCAAGCTGCGTAAGCTTTGTAATATGCCCGTGATAAGGCAGGCGGAAAATACTTGGTCAGCGCCACGTATACTCAGGCTGCAATATCGCAGGCATCAAACAATTTATGTTGCTGCCCGCCGCAATGGAACTACGCTAGGCACGGAAATGGGCAGATCTGCTTATTATCAACGGGAACGCGCATAGTGAACCAGCTTTCTATTTATTCGCCCGTGTCGGCTTCCCAACTGCCGGTTGCCATCGATTATCCTGCCGCGCTGGCGCTGCGGCAGATGGCCGCACAGCATGACGAGTATCCGCAGTACCTGCTGGCTCCCGAGGTCAGCGCCCTTCTCCATTACGTGCCGGATCTGCACCGCAAGATGCTGTTCACCACCCTCTGGAATACGGGCGCGCGCATTAACGAAGCGCTGGCGCTGACCCGGGGGGATTTCAGCCTGGCGCCGCCCTACCCTTACGTGCAGCTGGCCACGCTCAAGCAGCGCGGCGAGAAAGCGGCTCGCGGCCCCGGCAGGGCGCCGTCAGGCGTGGTCCCTCACCGGCTGGTTCCGCTGTCCGATCCGCAGTATGTGGCCCTGCTGGAGATGATGGTCGCCACGCTGAAAATTCCGCTGGAGCGCCGTAATCCGGACACGGGGCGGACCGAGAAGGTCAGGCTCTGGACGGTCACCGACAGGACGGTGCGGACCTGGCTGAACGAAGCAGTCGCCGCAGCAGCCGGTGACGGAGTCACGTTCTCCGTGCCGGTAACGCCACACACCTTCCGGCACAGCTACGCCATGCACATGCTTTACGCGGGGATTCCGCTGAAGGCGCTGCAGAGCCTGATGGGGCACAAGAGCATGAAGTCCACTGAGGTCTACACGAAGGTTTTTGCGCTGGACGTGGCGGCGAGACATCGGGTGCAATTTCACATGCCGGAAACGGACGCAGTAACAATGCTGAAAAACCTGTGAGGCAATAGGGGTACGTAAACGGCCTCTATGGTATGACATTTAGGCATACTTAAATGTCATATTAAAAATTAAAGTTTCTGGGCGTTATTATTTTATCTTGATTTTAAAGTTTGTAGTTTGCTGCGAAGACTAACAATAAAATTAATGTAAGATATTCATGCTTTCGCAGGAAAGGCACATTCAGCCAAGGAGTTCAGCATCGAAAAATGGCCTTCTTTTGAGCATGGGGGTAATAGCTACGCTTTAACTCATCTCAATGACATTGAAACAACCTTCATACAGGAAGCTACAGCTGGCAAACCTGCGAAGGCATACAAATTCGTCATAAGTTTCGGTCTTCACTGCTTTACTAGGGGAGTAAACCCACGTAATAACGAAAAATTATCTTATTTCAAAGATTTACACTATTCAGATCAACGTGAAACCAGGATTTTTTGCTTTGAACGACATAAGCACTCAAACCGTTTGCCTGATATAGCCAGAGGCATAAGCCTGCGGAAATGCTTTAACACGGGTAAGGGGAATTTCTTCACTATCGAATTAGTTGATCAGGATGAAGTAAAACGGGATTACGAAATTTACTTTAAAGTGAGCAAAGAAAGTAAAGGAAAGCTTAGGCTCCACATAATAAGTGCCTATATACGAGATGATGAGCATGAATCAGCACAACCACAAAAAAAGAAAATCAGCTTCTTTGTCATCGCACACAACATTCAGACGGGTAAACCGATAAAATGAAAAAGCCCGCTTTCGCGGGCTCATCAAGATTTTTAAGGCCTTAAAAATCTACTAGGAACGCTTTATAACCGCTCTTGGGCTGGTAACCGCTATCTAAACGGCCGGGGAAGTCGCCTGGCTCTCGCCACCCTGTTCATACGACTTTTCTTACTGCAAGATCATTACACTACATCTTGACGGTAACGTCAAGCGTAACTCTGACTAGAAAACATTATGCGCATACTGGATTCTCAGCTGGCTTTTCATGACAAAGCCACTGACCTGCCCCCAGGATTAAATACAAGGCTCAGTTAGTAATGTCGGATCCTTCACTCCCAGAATTACCCTTTCTCCAGCTCGCTGCAAATTCAGACGGCGTCTGATAATTCAGAGTGGAGTGCGGGCGACATTCGTTATAATCCTGACGCCATTCGCTGATGGTTTTCTTGGCATGATTGACGTCGCTGAACCGGTGTTCATCCAGGCATTCATCGCAAAAGCGTTCGTTAAAATTCTCAATAAATCCGTTCTGTGTCGGTTTGCCGGGCTGGATAAGTCGCAGCTCCACTCCATGTTCAAAGGCCCACTGATCGAGCGCACGGCAGGCAAACTCCGGGTCCTGATCGGTTCTTATCGTAGTTGGATAGCCGCGAAACAGAGAAAAATACATATATATCAACAATAAGAAAAAGTTTGTGTATATACACGTGCATATACACTTGATTTTTCATGCATATACTTATGTATATACATTGACAACTAGCATAACGCCTGTAAAATGCATATACCTTTGTATATACATAGAGACTAAAAATGAAAAAGCCCTACATAATTTCTTTTGCTAATAGCAAAGGTGGCGTGGCTAAGACAACGAGCTGTATTGCTGTGGGTTGCGCACTGGCTGCAGCAGGTTATAAGACCCTCCTGGTTGACTTGGATCATCAAGGTAATTTGAGTGATGATGTTGGCCGCGGTGAGGAGGATTATACAATCACCGATCTCTTTGAAGACCCCAAGTTTGATACAAACAAGCTGGTTTATACCGCTCTTGATGGTGAAAATGTTATCCAAAACTTGGATGTCATACCAGCCGACATCACCCTTGCTGTCGAGGCCCGTAGCGCCGAACGCTTCCGTCACCGTTTGAATATTCTGGACGAAGGACTAGGCAGACTTAAAACAACCTATGATTTTATACTTATCGATCTTCGACCAGCTATCGACCTGAGTATCGAAAATGCTCTTCTCATAACCGATAAAATTGTCGTGCCAGTAGACATGGACCGCAGGGCTGTGAAAGGTATAGATGATCTATTCCAGGTGGTACGAGAAGTAAGACGTAACGAAGATTTTGTATATACACTTGTAAAGACAAAAGTTAACGAATCTCACTCAAAAATGAAAAAAGCTATTGATGGCTACATCAGTGATGCTGGTTACAGAGTTGCAAAAACTGAAATCCGTCAGAGTGAACTTTTTAAGCAGGCTACAGAGGTTCATCGGCCAGTGATGATGTTTGCTAAGAACGAACGTCCTTACCGTGACTATAAAGCACTAACTCAAGAGCTTCTGCAGCAAATTGAGGAGGCTGAGAGTGGCAAGAAGTGATCGCATAGCAAAAGGTGTAACGCGTGTAACTGAGCGAAGAAATATCACTACAGGCAAGCAAATGAACCTTCGCCTTACCGGCCTAGATGATGATGCCCTATCGATGCTGGTTGAAAAAGTTCAGGAGAAATTGCCTCAGAAAAACATTACTCGTTCGCGAGTTCTCAGGGCAGCATGTTATCTTGAAGAAGATAAGTTCATTGAAAAGCTTGCTCAGCTACTTGTTGAAAACACTTAATTTTAGTGCGTAATGTATATTCATTTGTATATACATTACGCCTAATCAATTTAGCTTCCTCACGTCAGCCAAAGTATAGGCAATCTCATCGATCACTTTTATGTATATACAAATGTAAAGCTAAATGTATATGCTGGAATGCAGATAATTGCATATGCAAATGTATATACATTATAGAAATAAAAACGATACGGATCTTGAAGTTAAAGTTCTTAGTTCATTAAGCACATTAAAATAGCGATGTAACTAAAACCAACTCGATAAGCTCCATTTTTATATGGGCAAGTATGTTATTTAGCGATGGGCAATTCCTTCAGGCTTGTTGTATATCTGGGCGACAGCATTTCTCTTTTCATCTGCCATGGGTTATCAACTCCCTGCCCAGCAAACCAAACCTTTCCATTTCCCGATTTATTGATAGTGTCCAGAACAGCCATCAAGGCATCGGCATTTGCTTTAGGCTGGTTTTCACTAAACATATCAAGCTGTGTAATCCCAGATTGGTAGAAATCTCCTAACATAACTCCTGCCTTAGCATATCGAAACCCATCGCGCCAAATGCTATCTAACCCCCTAATAGCAAAACCCACTATGTCGCGCGTATCACTGGTTGGATATTCACAGGTTAGAGATGAAGTGTTAGCGTACTGAGGTTCTTCGCCATACCGGCCAGTAGCTACGAAGACACTAATGTGTCTACATTTTGAACCCTGCTCCCTAATTTTTTCTGCAGCTCGGGTAGCATACGTCACTACCGCATGCTGCATGTCCTCCAGGGTTGTTATACGCTGTCCAAATGACCTGGAGCATACGATCTGTTGTTTCGTTGGCGGAACCTCTTCAAGAGCTATACAGGACTCCCCATTCAGCTCTCGAACTGTACGTTCAAGAACGACGTTAAAATTTTTTCTTATCATAGAGGTGTTGCAATTAGCTAGATCCAGCACCTTATTAATTCCCATGGCCTCCAGACGCTTTCTGATACGCCCCCCGACACCCCAGACTTCATCGATGTCAACTATTGCCATTAGTTTACGCTGACGCTCGGGGCATGAGAGATCCACCACACCATTAGTTTTACTCCATTTTTTTGCCGCATGATTTGCCAGCTTAGCTAGGGTTTTTGTAGGGCCGAAACCTACGCCAATGACTAATCCGGTTTCTTTCTTAACACGGCTACGCATTTGACGACCAAACTCTTCTAATGGCATGAAACTGGCAATACCGGTGCAATCTAAAAAGCTTTCATCGATCGAATAAATTTCCTGACCAGGCGCCATCTCCCCAAGAATCGACATCATACGGTTACTCATATCGCCGTATAAGGCGTAGTTACTTGAGAAAATAATCACGCTATTTTCGCGGAAAAAACGCTCATTTTTAAAAAGTGGGGCACCCATAGGGATTCCCAACTTTTTGGCTTCAGCTGAGCGTGCTATCACGCATCCGTCGTTGTTAGACACAACGCAA
>Ga0105244_10000469_pt1 | contig 36819 bp, 36 predicted proteins | sample KBSM44metaG_FD_80423 | JGI IMG/M metagenome (GOLD analysis project Ga0105244, IMG submission 80423) | Miscanthus rhizosphere microbial communities from Kellogg Biological Station, Michigan, USA - KBS M4-4 metaG | ecosystem: Host-associated > Plants > Roots > Rhizosphere > Soil | place...
AAAGACGTTGAGCAGGCATTACTGGATGTGGTGGTCGAACACGGCGCTATGGATCGTGAAACGGCTGACGAATTTTTAAGTGAGCTGCGCATTGAGCGCCGTTATCAGCGAGACGTTTACTAATGACTGAAAAATACCCTGGCCCGCTGGTGGTTGAAGGCAAACTCACCGACGCTGAGCGTTTAAAAAAAGAGAGCAACTACCTTCGCGGTACCATCCTTGAGGACCTCGACGAGGGCCTGACCGGTGGTTTCAGCGGCGATAACTTCCTGCTGATCCGTTTTCACGGCATGTACCAGCAGGATGACCGCGATATTCGTGCTGAACGTGCGGAGCAAAAACTTGAGCCTCGCCATGCGATGATGCTGCGCTGTCGTCTGCCGGGCGGGATCATTACGCCGACCCAGTGGCTGGCGATTGATAAATTTGCTACCGATAAAACCCTTTACGGCAGCATCCGTTTGACCAACCGTCAGACTTTCCAGTTTCACGGCATTCTGAAGAAGAACGTGAAGCCGACGCACCAGATGCTGCACGAAGTGGGGCTGGATGCGCTGGCGACAGCGAATGACGTTAACCGTAACGTCCTCTGCACCTCAAACCCAGTGGAGTCTGAGTTGCATCAGGAAGCCTATGAGTGGGCCAAAAAGCTGTCGGAGCATCTGCTACCGCAAACCCGCGCTTATGCCGAGATCTGGTGGGATCAGGAAAAAGTGGCGACCACCGACGAAGAACCGATCCTGGGCCAGGCCTACCTGCCGCGTAAGTTTAAAACCACGGTGGTGATTCCGCCGCATAACGATGTTGATCTGCACGCTAACGATCTGAACTTTATCGCGATTGCGGAAAACGGCAAGCTGGTGGGCTTTAACCTGCTGGTGGGCGGCGGCTTGTCTATCGAGCACGGTAATAAAGCCACCTACGCGCGCACCGCCAGCGAATTTGGCTACTTCCCGGTGGATAAGATCCTGGATGTGGCAGCGGCGGTAGTGACGACCCAGCGCGACTGGGGCAACCGTACCGATCGTAAAAACGCCAAAACCAAATACACGCTGGAACGCGTAGGCGTAGAGACGTTTAAGGCGGAAGTCGAGAAGCGCGCCGGTGTCACGTTTGCGCCGACACGTCCTTACGAATTCACCACCCGTGGCGATCGCATTGGCTGGATCAAGGGCATTGATAACAAGTGGCATCTGACGCTGTTCATCGAAAACGGTCGTCTGCTGGATTATCCGGGACGTCCGCTGAAAAGCGGCGTGGCGGAAATCGCCAAAATCCATCAGGGCGATTTCCGTCTGACCGCCAACCAGAACCTGATTGTGGCAGGCGTGCCGGAAAGCCAAAAAGCGCAGATTGAAGCGATTGCCCGCGAACACGGCCTGATGGAAAACGTGACGGCCCAGCGGGAAAACTCGATGGCCTGCGTGGCGTTTCCAACCTGTCCGCTGGCGATGGCGGAGGCTGAACGTTTTCTGCCGTCTTTCGTGACGAAAGTCGAAGAGATCATGCACAGCCATGGCGTAGGCGAAGAGCACATAGTGTTACGCGTTACCGGTTGTCCGAACGGCTGTGGCCGTGCCATGCTGGCAGAAGTGGGCCTGGTGGGGAAAGCGCCGGGCCGTTACAACCTGCATATCGGGGGTAACCGCATCGGAACGCGCATTCCACGTATGTATCGCGAAAATATTACTGAAAGTGAAATTCTCGCCACACTTGATGAGCTGGTAGGTCGCTGGGCGAAAGAGCGCGAGGCCGCAGAAGGCTTTGGTGACTTCGTGATTCGGGCTGGCATTGTTACGCCGGTGTTGGATCCTGCGCGCGACTTCTGGCAGGAGGCAAAATGAGTATCGATCTTGCAGCACTGAATGAGATGTCGAAGGTCCAGCGCGCGATGGCGTTGGCGGCAACCAACGCCCAACTGGAAAAAGCCACGGCTGAAGAGCGTGTAAGCTGGGCACTGGAAAATCTGCCGGGGGCTTACGTGCTCTCGTCCAGCTTTGGCATTCAGGCTGCGGTATCGCTGCATCTGGTGACGCGCGTACAACCGGATATTCCGGTCATCCTCACCGATACCGGTTATCTGTTTCCGGAAACCTACCGCTTTATTGATGAACTGGCTGACCAGCTTAACCTTAACCTGCAGGTGTTCCGGGCGGAAACCTCGCCAGCGTGGCAGGAAGCCCGCTACGGCAAGCTGTGGGAGCAAGGGGTAGAGGGCATTGAACAGTACAACCAGATCAACAAAGTTGAGCCGATGAATCGGGCGCTGGAAACCCTGGGCGCCCAAACCTGGTTTGCGGGCCTGCGACGCGATCAGTCAGGCAGCCGCGCCACATTGCCGGTACTGGGCGTGCAGCGCGGCGTGTTTAAAGTGCTGCCGATTATTGACTGGGATAACCGCCAGATTCATCAGTATCTGCAAACCCACAACCTGAAATACCATCCGCTGTGGGAGGAAGGCTATCTGTCTGTCGGAGATACGCACACCACGCGCAAGTGGGAGCCGGGGATGGCAGAAGAAGAAACGCGTTTCTTTGGCCTGAAACGTGAGTGCGGCCTGCACGAAGGCTAACTGACGCGCTTAGTTCTGGTAACGGGCGATCCTCTGGGGTCGCCCGTTTTGCTATGGCCTCCGTCATCGCCTCAGGGGAAGGATGTCGGCTGCGATCAAAACGCCGTCTCGACGCTGTCCACCACCCGGTATTCATCATCCACTAAGGGAAGATAACGCCATTTATCAAATGCCGTGCACGGATGAGAAATACCGCATCCGACCCAGTCTCCCGGCATCAGCGATTCATCGTCAGGCACGCGTAAATAGGCGTGCTGATCGTTAACCTCACTGATGTGCAGATGCGTGCCGGTTCGTGGCGCGGTGCCATCCGGCTGGCGAATCCACAAAGGCACGGGCAAATCCTGATCGAAGGGCACGTCCCGTCTGCCGAAATCCAGCAGCGCCAGACCAGATTCAGGGCGGGAAAGCACGCGCCCCCAGATTTCCAGGGCCGCTTCAAAATGGTGGTCAGCACCGGGCTGAGAAAAAGGCGCTATACGCGAATAGAGCCCGCTGTCGTGTGCCATGTAGGCACCCGAGCGAATCAAAGGCTGAACCGGCAGCGGCAAAACGGCCTGGGTAAAACAGGCTGTCACCACATCAAACCACGCCCCCCCGCCTGCGCTGAGCAGAATCGTCTTGCTGTGGAACAGCTGGCGTTCAGCCAGCATTCTGGCGCAGTCCAGCATAACGTTGCAGTAGTGCTGAATTAACGCCACGCCAGCCGCATCCCGCCCGGCACCCAGCGCGCCTTCGTAGCCTGCGACACCCACAAGATGAAGATGGCGACTTTGGGCGATGCGCTCAGCAATCGCCAGCACCTCCTCTTCGGTTCTGCATCCTGTTCTGCCGCCGGGAATCGACACTTCAATCAAGACCGCAATGGCCGTGTCGCCCAGGTTTTGCTCCAGCAGCGTGACGCCCGCCAGGGAGTCAACGTAACAGAGAAAGCCGTGGTCAGGATGCCGACGCTGCCATTCACCAATCCAGCGAATTCCGCCAGGATCGACACATTCGTTTGCCAGAAACACGTTGCGGATACCGAAATGGCGCAGGGCGCGCACCTGAGCAGGTGTTGCTGCGCTGATCCCCCACGCGCCGCCCTGGGTCACGGCCCGGCGTAAGACTGCCGGTGCCATTGAGGTTTTGCCATGTGCCGCCAGCATGACGCCTTTCTCCTGACAAAACGCCGCTAACTGCCGTAGGTTGTTTTCCAGAGCGGACTGTTTCATTACCATGACGGGCGAAAAGACATCTTCGCTACTCAGCACGGCGGTGCCGACCTTAAGGGGAGCATCGCCCTCACCGGCAACCGATTTAAAGCGGGGCGACGGCTGCGCAGTGTCCAGCTTCGCGTCTGCGACCAGCGGAAAATGCAAAGACATGGCGGCTCCTTAGTGCTCAAGCACGCGTGACAGAAACTGTTGCGTGCGCGGATTCTGCGGATGAACAAAAATGTCGTCCGGCTTACCCTGCTCAGCAATCACGCCCTGATCCATAAAAACAACGCGATCGGCTGTTTTCCGGGCAAACCCCATTTCGTGGGTCACCACCACCATTGTCATGCCCTCGCGCGCCAGCCCGCGCATCACTTCCATTACTTCACCGACTAATTCAGGATCGAGAGCGGACGTGGCTTCATCAAAGAACATGATTTTTGGCTGCACCGCCAGAGCGCGCGCAATGGCCACACGTTGTTGCTGTCCCCCGGAGAGCTGAGAAGGATAGTGATCGGCGCGGTCAGCCAGTCCAACGCGCTCCAGCGCTGCCATCCCGCGCGAATTCGCCTCGGCCACTGACAGCTTCTGCGCTTTTATCAGTGCCAGGGTGACATTGCCGAGGGCGGTTTTATGAGGAAACAGGTTGAACTGTTGGAACACCATCCCCACCTGACCACAAATATCACGATTGCGTTTTGGGTCGTGCAGCGGAACGTCGTTAACCCAAATTTCGCCGCCGTCGGCCTTTTCCAGACCACTCATGATCCGTAGTACGGTACTTTTACCGGAACCGGATGCGCCGATCAGCACCAGCACCTCTCCGGGCGAGACATCAAGGCTGATCTCTTTCAGAACTTGCGTAGCGCCAAATGACTTCGTAATCCGGCTCAGAGTAATGGCTGCATTTTTCATGATAACGAGTTCCTGGTTTGCTGATGCTGGACCCAGCGGGAAAGCGGAAAACAGATAACGAAATAGAGCAGGGCAACCAGACCATAAACCACTACGGGCTGTCCGATGCGATCGACGATGGCCTGGCCCTGATGCATCAGTTCCGACATGCCTATCATGCTGACGATAGAGGTATCTTTAATCAGCGACAGATACTGACCCACCAGCGGCGGCAATACGATGCCGCGAGTTTGCGGCAGAATCACGCTGGTAAAAGTCTGCCGCCTGGAGAGCCCAAGGATCCACGAAACTTCCCACTGTCCTTTCGGCACGGCTTCAATCCCGCCACGAAAAATCTCGGCAATGTAAGCGCCCTGATAAATGCTCAGGCCCAAAATGCCTGCGGCAAACAGGTTGATGTCATACCCGAAATAGGCCACGCCAAAGTAAATAAACATCAGCGTGATAAGCACGGGCGTGCCGCGAAACAGCTCGGTATAGATCACGGCAATTTGCCGGGCGACAGGGATGCGGCTGGTACGCAAAATCGCGGCCAGTAAACCCAGCAACGTGCTGCCCGCAATGGCAGCGACCGACAGCAATAACGTAATCACCAGACCGCGCCACAGGAGCGGCAGACTGCTGAGGATCAGTTCGCTCATTGGGCTGGCTCCCGTTTAATCGTATGGGAAAACATTCTTTTCGCCTGCGTCCAGATGGGCCGTTTGACCGAGACAACCAGCGGCGGCATAAACAGTCGGCGTCCCGCGACATTGCCCAGCCAGGAAAACAGGTTACTGAGAAACAGATAGACCAGCGCGACGACGCTGAATGTCTGAATGTAGAGCAGCGTACGCGCATTGATGACCGTTGCAGTTCCCGTCAACTCCGGTAGCGCAATGGCTGACAGCAGTGAGGTGCCCAACAGTAGCTGAATCAGGTTGTTAATAATCGCGGGCCAGACGGCGCGCGCGGCCTGTGGCATGACCACGTTTAAAAATCGCTGGCGACGACTAATGCCAAGAATCCAGGCGGCTTCCAGCTGACCTTTGGGGACGGACTGAATACCGGCGCGAAAAACCTCAGCCAGATACGCACCGACGTTAATCCCCAGCGCCAGCACGCCCGCGGTAAAGGCGCTCATGGTAATGCCCAGCGAGGGAAGCCCGAAAAAGACGATAAAAATCTGCAGCAACACGGGCGTGTTACGAATAAATTCAACGTAGCCGTGGCTCAACCAGCGCAAAGGCGCAAAAGTCGCAGATTTCGCCAGCGCGGCCAGCAGTCCCAGTACCAGCGCCAGCATAAAAGCCAGCAACGTCACCTGAAGCGTTAACCAGGTCGCGGCGAGAAAGGTATCGGCATATTGCCAGAGTGTCAGCCATTGGTAGCGCATAGAAAGCCTCCTCAGGAGGACACAGGCGTGACCTGTGTCCTCTTCTGTCAGAACTGCGGATTCAGCGGATAGCGAGGCTTACTGCCAAACCATTTTTGGTAGAGCTGAGCGTTCTCACCTGATGCGTTAATTTCAAACAGGAATTCGTTGAGATAGTTCGTCCACACCTGATCGCCTTGCTTGACGCCGAACGCGTTGTATTCCAGCGGAACCAGGGCTTCATTAGTGACTTCCAGTGTTGGGTCGAGTTTGGCCTGATAGGCGAGGAAGTTATTATCTTCAATCATGGCATCTGCCTGACCCTGCTTCACGGCCAGAATTGCTGCCTGAGAGGAATCATATTCCTGGATCTTTACATCGATCCCCATGCTGCGAACTTCGTCGCCGTTGGTCGAGCCTTTGACCGTCGCGATGGTTTTTCCTGCCATGTCGTGGGCCGATTTGATTCCGCTTACTTTGCGAACCAGCATCGCTTCACTGGCCACCACGTAAGGCTGAGTGAAACCAATCTCTTTGGCGCGCTCCAGGTTGCGTGTGAAATTACAGAACACGACATCCACTTTATTGGTTTGCAGATTAGGAATGCGGTTAGCGCTGGTGGTATTCACCATTTCGAGCTTTACCCCCATCGCTTTTGCCAGGGCTTTGGCCAGATCCACATCGTAACCGTCGGGATTACCGGCTTTATCATAAAAACCGAAGGGCGCAAAGCTCAGGCAGTCACCCACCCGCAACGTGCCACGCTGAAGCACGGTTTGCAGCGTGGATGCCGGTGCGGCACCTGCGGTTTCATTTTTATTGTCCGTTGGCGTACAACCGGCCAGTGCCACCACGGTGAACAGGGCAGGCAGGAACCGGGTGAATACATTTTGCTGGAAAGTGGTATTCATATTTCTGCTCTCAAATAAAAGAGGGATATCACCAACATTATTAAATAATGTGGAGAGACGTTTTTTAATTATCACTTTTATACCGAATGCGTTTATTTCTGGCCGGGGAGATAAGAATCAGCTTTTATTTCCGTTCGGCATTAAAACACGTCATATCGACTTCGACTTTGCAATCCACAACCAGGTCCTGCACGCTGCAAATACGGGCGGGCGGGTTATCATGAAAAAGCTCACTAAACACTTTATTAAATGAGCTGAAGTAACGTGCATCCGTCAGGACCGCCGTCACATGCACCACATCCTGAATCCGATAGCCTGCTTCCTGCATAATGGTCAGACAGTTGTCGAAGGCCAGGCGCGTCTGCTCAATGATGCCGCCTTCAACGACCTCGCCGCCTTTCATTGGCGTCTGCCCGGAGATATACAGCCAGCCGTCGGCTTCTACCGCACGGGCAAAAGGCAGCTTTTGTCCTCCGGTACCGACACCGCCCTCTGTGCCATAGCGCTTGATTGTCATGCTTGTGCCCTTAGAATCATTCCTGTAGCTTGTCTGATATACCGGAATTAAATCTGCAATACCGGATAGGTCGAGATTTGCACAATGTTATTTCTTTTGCAATAGCCTGATCAGGGATTATTTTGATGCTTTACAACTGGCTTCACGAATATTTGTCATTAATGATAAGTTTTTTAAATAAATGGTGATGAAGATCTCTTTTTATCATTATTGAGTGCGCTCTTTTGGTGCCCTGATAAATAGCATGTCGCGAAAAAAAGAAAAGGCGGGATAGCGTGCGCGACCGTAGGTAAAACAAAGTGGGCTGTGTATGATGTATTACATCAACCTTAACGTGACGATCCCGGCAGGAGAATAAGGGTATGCAGGAAGATAAACCCGCCAGAGCACGTGGCGTGGACCGTGTGATCGCGATTTTTCGTCAGTTACACGTTGCCCGCCAGCCCATGGCGATGCGTGAACTGATCGAGGCGACGGGCGCGCCCCGCTCAAGCGTGTATGAACTGGTTAATCTGTTGAGTGAGGCGGGGCTGGTCGAAATTGATTCGGAAGGCAGTATCTATTTTGGTCGTGAAATGCACTATTACGGTGCGGATTATATGGCGCACAATCCCCTGATCCGTCGTGCCCATCAGTTAATGATCGAGATGGTTGCTGAGCATGGTGAAACCGTGCAGCTGTGTATGCTGGAAGGCAATAAATACACGGTGGTTCTGTCAGAGAGCAATGCCCATCCGTTCAAGATAACCTCCGATATCGGCGTTAAAATCCCGATTCCCTGGACAGCCACCGGCCGCTTGCTGCTGAGTAACTGGAGCGATGAGGCGATTTTGGCCCTGATCCCGGAAGAGGATTACCAGCTGGCGAACGGGAAGGTGCTGGATAAGCAGGACTTTCTGGCTGACATTCACCGGGCCGGGCATCTTGGCTACTCCATGACGGAAGGGCTGTCAGAGAGCTTTACCTGCTGTATGGCTGCGCCTATTCGCGCCCGCAACGATCTGGCGGTGGCGGCCATCTGTTTTATGGTAAGCCGGGATACACCAGAAGCGCGGCGTCAGATGCTGCTGAAAACCTTAATTAACGCGGGTCAGAAGCTGTCTGACTTTACCTGAGCCGACGGGCAAGTTGAAAGCAGCGCCGCGTGGGGAAACGAGGCGCCCGGCGCTGTTGGCTCAGGGGCTACAGGTCTTTCAGCCCCGCAAACGCATCGGCTGTGCGCGTCACGTTGACCTTTGTGACCTCATAATGGGCCACGGCGACAAAGGGATCTTCCGCCAGAATCGTATCCAGCCGGGCGCGATCCATGTCTCTTACCATGATCATGCCGCCCGTGCGGGGATCTTTGCGGCCGGCAGCAATAAACTCACCGTTGTCAAAATAGCGATCCAGCCACGTTATATGGGGTGCCAGCAGGGCTTCCACTTCCTCGATGGGCCGAAAATAACTCAGGTAAATGACATACATCGTCTGTCCTCACACTTTGGGGTTGGTTAACTCGCTCAGCAATGGCAGCAGCACTTTAACGCTGTCATGGGTACGAAGACCAATCCGGCCGGGTAGCCAGTGATCTAAAAAATCCAGATTATCGCGATCGGTCTGATGCCAGGTCGTGCCATCCGGGAAATGCCGGGAACGGGTGCGTTGCTGTTCACCATCCTTGCTGCCCAGGTTCCAGTTTCGCGCAGTGACATCAAGCAAAGGGAATCCTGCCGCGTCGAAAGGATTGATGCCCTGAAAATCAGTGCTCTTCATCTGACGACTGACGGCAGAAATGCCATAGCCGCGAGCCAGCAGTAAGGCGCGTTCGCTGGTCTGTTTACGCACGGCGCGCGGCGTGTTGATGCCGCTGTTGAAATAAAGGTGGTCGCCCGTAATCAGGCTGTTGAGATCGATCACCAGCAGCGTATTTTTTTTCTCTTTCTCACTCATGCGTGCCACATAGTCTTCCATGCCGTGCAACTGTGATTCGCTCGCGCTGAGCGCGACAAAGCGCACGCCATAATGGAGCGGTTTATGACTCATCTGCCGGGCCAGTTCCAGCATCACGCCAAGCCCGGATGCATTGTCATCAACGCCTTGCAAACGCAATCCGCCTACGCTGCGCGCGGTTTCACTGCGGGTGAGCGGAATCCAGGTATCCAGGCTGGCGACAACCAGGATTTCCTGGGGCGCACTGCCTTCACGCGCGGCAATAACCGATGTCGCGGTAAGCTTATGCCAGCGCGAGGTGCCGTCATTTTCATGCCAGCTGTAGCCGGTATTAAACTGCCGGGTATTAGTTTCAAAACCGAGTTGGGTAAACTGCTGCTGCAGATAGTCGGCCGCCATCAGTTCAGCCGGGCTTCCGCTCATGCGGCCGGGAAAATAGGTGGCAATATGACGAACCTGTTGCTCAGCAAAGTGCCCGGTGAGGTCGGTCACGGCCTGAGCGCTGAAAATAATGCAGCCGCCAAGCAGTACGGCCAGGCGGAGAAAGGCAGACATGTCGGGTTCCTTGTGGATCATTCCGTAAAAGAGGGCCATATTTTTTTGTGCCTAGTATGAAACTGTGAAGGTGATTACACAATTTGAATCGTCCGGAAAGCCTCATAAGATCATTCGCTAAGCACATTTTGTTCTGAGCTTTTGCCGGGCGTTATTCCATTCGGTAACATCTCATTCCAATTCGTAATTTCATCTCAATAAACCTGTGAACGTATAGTCGCGATAACGCTTCGTAACAACACTAGGGTTAACGTGGATTATTTGCCTCTTTTTGCCGATCTCGCAGGTCGACCCGTACTGGTCGTCGGCGGCGGAGATATCGCGGCGCGCAAGATTGAGCTGCTGCGTCGGGCCGGGGCGCGCATTCAAATCGCCTCACGCGAACTCTGCCCCGAGTTACAGGCTTTGCTGGATGAACAGCAGCTTGAATGGCTGGCCACGTCCTTTGAACCCGCTCAGCTCGACAAGGTCTTTCTGGTCATTGCCGCTACAGATGACAATGCGCTGAATGCGCAGGTCTATGACGAAGCGAATGCCCGCCACAAGCTGGTAAACGTGGTAGACGATCAGCCTAAATGCAGCTTTATTTTCCCCTCTATTGTTGATCGTTCGCCACTGGTCGTGGCGATCTCCTCCAGTGGCACCGCGCCGGTGCTGGCCCGCATGCTGCGCGAGAAACTCGAAACGCTGCTGCCATCCCATCTGGGCCAGATGGCCGAGCTGGCGGGTCAGTGGCGTGACAAAGTCAAAGCTCGCTTCAGCCGTATGTCCGATCGCCGTCGTTACTGGGAAAGAATATTTAATGGCCGTTTTGCCAGTCAGATGGCGACGGGCGACGTTACGGCCGCTAAACAGACGCTGGATAGCGAACTGGGCGATCAGCCGCCCCGACAGGGCGAAATTATTCTGGTTGGCGCGGGGCCTGGCGACAGCGGCCTGTTAACCCTGCGCGGACTGCAGGTGATGCAGCTGGCGGATGTGGTGCTCTACGATCATCTCGTCAGCGATGAGGTGCTCGATCTGGTCCGGCGCGATGCCGATCGTATCTGCGTAGGCAAGCGTGCCAGCGCCCATCTCCTGCCGCAGGACGAAATTAACCAGTTGATGGTGCAGCTGGCGCAGAAAGGCAAACGTGTGGTGCGCCTTAAAGGCGGCGATCCCTTTATTTTTGGCCGCGGCGGCGAAGAGTTACAGGCGGCGCAGCAAGCGGGCATTCCATTCCAGGTCGTGCCTGGCGTAACGGCCGCCGCAGGGGCTACCGCTTATGCCGGCATTCCGCTGACGCACCGTGATTACGCACAAAGCGTGCTGTTTATCACCGGACACTGCCGTCCGGATGGCGATGATATTGACTGGCCATCCCTCGCGCGTGCCCGTCAGACGCTGGCGATCTACATGGGCGCAGTCAAGGCGGCTCACATCAGCCAGCAGCTTATTCTTCATGGGCGCGCCGCCTCAACACCGGTTGCGGTGATTGGGCGCGGTACCCGGCCGGATCAACAGGTATTGACCGGCACACTCGAACATCTGGAGACGCTGGCAGCGTCAGCGCCTTCCCCGGCCCTGCTGGTGATTGGGGAAGTGGTTAATTTACACGGGCAACTGGCCTGGTTTCAGCATTCGGCACAGCAGGGGGCTCGCGAGTCCGCCGTTGTCAATCTGGCTTGAGAGGAAAAACGATGGACCAAAAACGACTCACTCATCTGCGCCAACTGGAGGCGGAGAGCATCCATATTATCCGCGAAGTGGCAGCCGAATTCGGCAATCCGGTCATGATGTATTCCATCGGCAAGGATTCCTCTGTCATGCTGCATCTGGCGCGTAAGGCCTTCTACCCAGGCACGTTGCCGTTTCCGTTGCTGCACGTGGACACTGGCTGGAAATTTCGCGAGATGTATGAATTCCGCGACCGCACCGTTAAAGCGATGGGCGCGGAGCTGTTGGTACATCGCAATCCCGAAGGGGTGGCGATGGGGATCAACCCCTTTGTGCACGGCAGTGCCAAGCACACCGACATTATGAAAACCGAAGGCCTGAAGCAGGCGCTGAACAAGTACGGCTTTGATGCGGCCTTCGGCGGCGCCCGTCGGGATGAAGAGAAGTCACGTGCCAAAGAGCGTATTTACTCGTTCCGTGACCGTTTTCACCGCTGGGACCCAAAAAATCAGCGCCCGGAACTGTGGCACAACTACAACGGCCAGATTAACAAAGGTGAGAGCATCCGTGTTTTCCCGCTGTCTAACTGGACCGAGCTGGATATCTGGCAATACATCTTCCTGGAAAACATTGAGATCGTGCCGCTTTATCTGGCCGCGCCGCGTCCCGTACTGGAACGTGATGGCATGTTGATGATGATCGATGACGATCGAATTAACCTCCAGCCAGGTGAAGTGATCAAACAGCGCATGGTTCGTTTCCGTACCCTTGGGTGCTGGCCGTTGACCGGTGCGGTGGAATCTGAAGCGCAAACCTTGCCTGAGATTATTGAAGAGATGCTGGTTTCCACCACCAGCGAGCGTCAGGGCCGTGTGATTGACCGCGATCAGTCCGGTTCGATGGAACTGAAAAAACGTCAGGGTTATTTCTAAGGAGACGCCAGATGAATACCGTAATTGCACAACAGATTGCCGAACAGGGCGGCGTTGAAGCCTGGCTGACCGCACAACAACATAAAAGCCTGCTGCGTTTTTTGACCTGCGGCAGCGTCGATGACGGCAAAAGTACGCTGATTGGCCGCTTGCTGCATGACACGCGTCAGATCTATGAAGATCAGCTGTCTTCATTACAAAGCGACAGCAAACGTCACGGCACCCAGGGCGAGAAACTGGATCTGGCGCTGCTGGTCGATGGCTTACAGGCCGAGCGCGAGCAGGGGATCACCATTGATGTCGCCTATCGCTATTTCTCCACCGAAAAACGTAAGTTCATCATCGCCGACACGCCAGGCCATGAGCAGTACACCCGCAATATGGCAACGGGCGCATCAACCTGTGACCTGGCGATCCTGCTGATCGACGCCCGCAAAGGCGTACTGGATCAGACGCGTCGCCACAGCTTTATTTCGACGCTGCTGGGCATCAAGCATCTGGTTGTGGCGATAAACAAAATGGATCTGGTGGATTACCAGCAGTCTGTGTTTGAGCAGATCAAGCAGGATTACCTCGATTTTGCCGGCCAGTTGCCTGAAGATCTGGATATTCGCTTTGTGCCGATGTCGGCGCTGGAAGGCGAAAACGTCGCCTCACAGAGCCAGAGCATGCCGTGGTACAGCGGCCCGACGTTACTCGACGTTCTGGAAACCGTGGAGTTAAACGCGGTGGTGGATCACCAGCCGATGCGTTTCCCGGTGCAGTATGTTAATCGTCCCAATCTCGACTTCCGCGGTTATGCCGGTACGCTGGCCTCTGGCGTGGTGAAAGTGGGACAGCGCGTTAAAGTCCTGCCTTCAGGCGTGGAGTCCACCATTGCCCGCATTGTGACCTTTGACGGCGATCTGCAGGAAGCGGGAGCGGGCGAGGCCATTACGCTGGTCCTGAACGACGAAATCGATATCAGCCGTGGCGACCTGTTAGTGGACGCCAGCGCCGAGCTGCGCGCCGTTCAGTCCGCCACCGTCGATGTGGTGTGGATGGCTGAGCAGCCGCTTCAGGCCGGACAGAGCTACGATGTAAAAATCGCCGGTAAGAAAGCCCGTGGGCGAGTGGAAAAGGTCATTCACCAGGTTGAGATTAATTCACTGGAGAAACGGCAGGTGGACAATCTGCCGCTGAACGGGATTGGCCTTGCTGAGTTTACGTTTGATGAGCCGCTGGTGCTTGACAGCTATCAGCAAAATCCCGTAACCGGCGGCATGATCATTATTGACCGTCTGAGTAACGTCACCGTAGGCGCGGGGCTGATTCATGAACCACTGAACGATCGGCCGCAGCACAACGGCGAGTTCAGCGCGTTCGAACTCGAGCTTAATGCACTGGTCCGTCGCCACTTCCCGCACTGGAATGCGCGCGATCTGCTGGGCGGTCAGTAATGGCCCAACACGATGAAAACGTAGTATGGCATGACCATCCGGTTACGCGGCAGGCACGCGAACAGCAACATGGCCATCAGGGCGTGGTACTGTGGTTTACCGGCCTTTCGGGGTCCGGTAAATCCACCGTTGCGGGGGCGCTGGAGCAGGCGCTACACCGTATCGGTGTCAGCACCTATCTGCTGGACGGCGATAATGTCCGTCACGGGTTGTGTCGCGATCTGGGCTTTAGCGATGAACATCGTAAAGAGAATATCCGCCGTGTAGGCGAGGTGGCCAAACTGATGGTGGATGCCGGTTTGGTCGTCCTTACCGCCTTTATCTCACCGCACCGTGCCGAGCGCCAGATGGTGCGCGATCTGCTGGACAGCGACCGGTTTATCGAGGTTTTTGTCGACACGCCGCTGGCAGTGTGTGAAGCGCGCGATCCTAAAGGGTTGTACAAAAAAGCCCGTGCAGGCGAGTTACAGAATTTCACCGGAATAGACAGCGTTTATGAAGCGCCGGACCAGCCAGAAATCTGGCTTAACGGGGAACAATTGGTTACAAAACTGACGGCCCAATTGTTAGATCTGCTGCGTCAGCGCGATATTATCAGTTCCTGAACAGACAGCGGCAAAGCGCCTTTCGTTTTGCCGCCTTCGCGTTGACAGGATATTTATGCAGAACATTACTCCCATGCTGGCACGCAAAGACCACCGTACACCGGATGAGCCTCGTTCCGTCCTTCCTGGAGGCGTCATTGGCTTTATCTGTTACTGGTGCGCGCTTGCCATACCTTTCCTGTTGTACGGCTCCAGCACGCTGTTTTTCTTCCTCTACACGTGGCCCTTTTTCCTGGCCCTGTTTCCCGTTTCCGTTCTCACAGGAATGGTATTGAATACCTGGCTCCGTGGGCAACTGCTCTGGACCGTTCTGATCTGCGTTGCTGCGGTGGCCTGTCAGTTCTGGTTACTGTTCCTGTTTCTGTCCCGCTGGTAAGGACACTGATGTCCAAACGCAGCAGCAGGTTACAAAAGTTTTCCTGCTTTGCGTCCGATCTTTTCCTCCCTTTTTTGTCTGCATAAACGGCATTGCACGCCATTTTTACTGCCAGTGTGGAGTCCTGGGTAAAGTTATGGGATGATTGGGCCGTTTTTAGGGGGCGGGATGGGAAAACTGACGTTACTGCTGTTGGTGCTGTTGGGTTGGCTGCAATATTCATTGTGGCTGGGTAAGAACGGCATCCATGACTTTACGCGCGTCAACGATGACGTTGCGGTACAAAAGGCGAATAACGCCAAATTGAAAATGCGCAACGATCAACTCTTTGCTGAAATTGACGATCTCAATGGCGGCTCTGAAGCGATTGAGGAACGCGCACGCAGCGAATTAGGCATGATTAAGCCTGGTGAAACCTTCTATCGTCTGGTCCCTGACCAGAACAAACGCAACGCGCAACAAGCCGCGCAAAACCAACAACGATAAAACATGAACAATCGGTCCCACTCTGCGGATGTGATTGCCGTTGTGCCCGCTGCCGGTATCGGCAGCCGCATGCAGGCAACCTGCCCTAAACAGTATCTGACGATTGGTCAGCACACCCTTCTGGAACACAGCATTGCCCGTCTGTTTTCCCATCCAGCTGTCTCGCAGGTTATCGTCGCGTTAAGCCCAGACGATCGGCACTTTGCTGCTTTGCCTCTGGCAGACGATCCGCGCGTGATTTGCGTCACCGGGGGCGATACGCGCGCGGAGTCGGTTCTGGCTGGCCTGCAGGCAGCTCAGGGTGCCAGCTGGGTGCTGGTTCACGATGCGGCACGGCCTTGCCTGCATCCTGACGACCTGGATCGTCTGCTGCAGTTGCGGGAAACCAGCAAAACGGGCGGCATTCTGGCGGCACCCGTGTGTGACACCATGAAACGCGGCGAGCCTGGTCAGGCGGCGATTGCGCACACTGTCGATCGCGACAACCTGTGGCACGCTTTAACCCCGCAATTTTTCCCCCGTGCCTTACTGACGGCCAGCCTGATGCGAGCCTTGAACGAAGGGGCGACCATTACCGACGAAGCCTCGGCGCTGGAGTACTGCGGTTATCATCCTGAGCTGGTAACAGGCCGTAGCGACAACATCAAAGTTACCCGCCCGGAAGACTTAGCCCTGGCGGCTTTTTATCTCAGTCAGATTCAGTCAAAGGAGAGCACATAATGCGTATCGGTCACGGTTTTGACGTTCACGCCTTCGGTGGAGAAGGTCCGCTGGTGATTGGCGGTGTGCGAATCCCATTTGAGTATGGCTTTATTGCCCATTCCGATGGTGATGTGGCGCTGCATGCGCTCACCGATGCGCTGTTGGGCGCGGTGGCCATGGGCGATATTGGCAAGCTGTTCCCGGACACCGATCCGGCGTTCAAAGGCGCGGACAGCCGCGGGCTGTTGCGTGAAGCATGGCGTCGCATTGAGGCCAAAGGCTACTGCATTGGCAACGTCGATGTCACGCTGATTGCCCAGGCACCTAAAATGCTGCCGCACGTGCCGCAAATGCGCATTAATATTGCCGAAGATCTGGGCTGCCACATGGACCAGGTTAACGTTAAAGCCACCACCACCGAGAAACTCGGTTTTACCGGTCGGGGTGAAGGTATTGCCTGTGAAGCGGTGGCCTTACTGTTGAAAGTGGAACCGGCATGACGCTGCACTACCTGCAGGGTACGCCAAAGGCGACAGGCGTGATTAAAGCGACACCGGAAGATTTCGTGGTCGTGGAAGATTTGGGTTATCAGCCGGATGGCGAGGGTGAGCACGTGCTGGTGCGCATTCGCAAAAGCGGCGCCAATACCCGTTTTGTTGCCGAAGCCCTGGCGAAGTTTATGAAGGTCAGCGTACGCGACCTGAGCTATGCGGGCATGAAAGATCGCCACGCGGTCACGGAACAGACGCTTTGCTTTCGCGTCCCCGGCAATTCCATGCCCGTTCTGGCGGGGTTTGCGCTGGACGGCGTTGACATACTTGAGGTGGTGCGCCATAAGCGCAAGCTGCGCATCGGTGCCCTGGCGGGAAATGCATTCCGGCTGGTGATCCGGCAGGTCAGCCATCGTGAGGAAACAGAGGCGCGGCTGGTTAGCATCCGTGATAACGGCGTGCCCAACTATTTTGGCGAACAACGCTTTGGTCGCAACGGCAATAACCTGGTGACGGCGGCAAAGTTAGCGCGGAACGAGATTCAGATACGCGATCGCAGCAAGCGCGGACTGATGCTCTCGGCGGCGCGCAGTGCGCTGTTCAATCAGGTGACCAGCATGCGTTTAGCGCAGCAGGGCGGATTAACCCAGGTTATGAACGGGGATGCACTGCAGCTTACCGGTCGCGGCAGCTGGTTCGTTGCCCAGCCGGAAGAGCTGGCTGAGCTGCAGACGCGTGTTGATCAGCATGCGCTTCGCATTACGGCACCGTTACCGGGGCAGGGCGAGCCCGGCCCTCAGGCGGATGCGCTGGCTTTTGAACAGCAGTGCCTGGCCGATGCCGGTGAGCTGCGCGGTCTGCTTGAGCGTGAGCGCGTGGATGCCGGGCGCCGGGCGATGCTGGTGGTTCCGCGCGACCTGCGCTGGCGCTGGCAGGATGAGGCCACGCTGGAGATGCAATTCTGGCTGCCCGCAGGCAGCTTTGCCACCAGCGTTGTCCGGGAGTTGCTCAACAGCACCGAGTTACTTGATATGCCTGACGAATAAGCCGCGACGTCGCCTGTGTATCAGAACCGGCCTCGTCGCCAGGCTGCCAACGAGCCGCGTAGGCGGCCCGTTGGCATGGCAGTGTGCGTATTTCACTGTTCCAGATGCTTCAACATCGTAGCGACCTTGCTCTTTTCCTGCCCGTTCGTTTGATTTTCGCCTACCACTTCCTCTCGCTCACCGCTAGAATGCAAAAGTCGCTGTCCACTCTTAACTTGTTGCCATGCCTCAAAACAGGTCCATATAACGGCGGCCCGGTTGAACAGAAAAGGTCAGAATTAAATGCGGATATTGCTCAGCAACGATGATGGCATCCACGCGCCTGGTATTCAGACGCTGGCAAAGGCTTTGCGTCAATTTGCCGAGGTGCAGGTTGTGGCACCGGATCGTAATCGCAGTGGTGCCTCTAACTCATTGACGCTGGAAACCCCGTTGCGCACCTTTACCCATGACAATGGGGATATTGCCGTGCAAATGGGTACGCCCACCGATTGCGTTTATTTGGGCGTGAATGCGCTTATGCAGCCCCGGCCAGACATCGTGGTGTCAGGCATTAATGCCGGCCCCAATTTGGGGGATGATGTGATCTATTCCGGTACGGTAGCGGCCGCAATGGAGGGCCGCCATCTGGGATTGCCCGCCGTGGCGGTATCGTTAAATGGCCAGCTGCACTATGACACTGCCGCGGCAGTGACCTGTGCCATTCTTAAAGCGCTGACGCAACAACCGCTGCGCACCGGACGCATCTTAAATATCAACGTGCCCGATTTGCCTCTGGCTGAAATAATGGGCATTCGCGTCACGCGCTGCGGCAGCCGTCATCCGGCCGATCGGGTGATTGCGCAAACCGACCCTCGTGGTAATCCGCTGTACTGGATTGGCCCGCCCGGTGAAAAACTGGATGCGGGCCCTGAGACTGACTTTGCCGCCGTGGATGAGGGCTATGTGTCAGTGACTGCATTGCACGTCGATCTGACTGCGCATAATGCGCAGGCTGTTCTCAGCACTTGGCTGGCCAACGCTGAGGTACACCTGGCATGGTAAGTCGGCGTATTGAGACATTGCTGTCACAGCTGCGTCAACAGGGCATTAAAGATGAGCACCTGTTAAAAGCCATTGCCGATGTCCCGCGCGAACGCTTTATTGATGAAGCCTTCGAGCACAAAGCCTGGGACAACATGGCGCTGCCCATCGGGTCCGGTCAAACCATCTCGCAGCCCTATATGGTGGCACGCATGACCGCGTTGCTGGCGCTGACAGAGCACGCGCGCGTGCTGGAGATTGGCACCGGTTCCGGCTACCAGACCGCCATCCTCGCCCACCTGGTTGAACACGTTTACTCGGTCGAGCGCATTAAAGGCCTGCAGTGGCAGGCCAAACGGCGCCTGAAACAGCTTGATTTACACAATGTTTCAACCCGACACGGCGATGGCTGGCAGGGTTGGCCGTCTCGTGGCCCTTTTGATGCCATTATCGTTACCGCGGCACCGCCTGAAATTCCGATTGCGCTGATAGCGCAACTGGCGGAAGGCGGCATTATGGTGCTGCCCGTAGGTGAGGAGCAGCAGGTGTTAAAGCGTCTGCGCCGCCGCGGCAATGAGATTACAGAAGAAACCATTGAGCCGGTCCGTTTCGTTCCCTTAGTTCAGGGCGATCTGGCCTGACTGCCTTGTTAGCATTTCTTCATAACTGTTTCATGGAATCAGGTAGTTGATATTGCTACTATCCAGTTCATTCAACGAAAATCCAGCGTTTAACGTGCCGCACAGTGTATTGTGCTGGTGAGACGAGTAAGTCAGTTTTTTAAAGGTTGCCACCACGGGGGATTAATGAGCACGGGAAGCACAATTTTTCAGTTACGCCGTCTGGCGGCGCTTTCACTGGTGAGTTTTTGGCTGGCAGGCTGTAGTTCAGGCGATAATACTCAGGCGCCGATAAGCAATATCGGCGACAGCAACAGCGTTAATGACAACAGTAATATGGCTGGCTCTGGTACTGCGCCAGCCACCGGCGGCGTGCCCTCTGTGCCACCGCAGGGCGGAATGTTAAGCCGTAGTACACCTTTACCGCAGAACAATTCGGGAATCATTAGTGCCAATAATAATAATGTGCAAACTGAAAATGGCCGGATTGTGTACAACAGAAGTTATCAGAATATTCCTAAAGGTAGCTATTCTGGCCAGACCTACACCGTAAAACGTGGGGATACCTTGTTCTATATCGCCTGGATTACGGGCAATGACTTCCGCGATTTAGCGCAGCGCAACAATGTTCAGGCCCCTTACAGCCTGAATGTGGGACAGACGCTACAGGTTGACAACGGCTCGGGTCAGCCCATTACCGGTGGCAACGCCATCACCGCTGCAGATGCAACGCAAAGCGGCGTTGTGAGTGCACCACAAATAAAACAGGCCCCTGTTGCACAGCAGCCTGTTATTACGTATTCTGATGATTCGGGTGAATCGAGTGGCAGCAAATTGTTGCCTTCGAAGGGAGCAAATGTTGCAACGACAACAGCTCCAGCCGTTACCGCACCGCCTACGGTTAGCAGTACAACTAACAGTTCAACCCCTGTGGGAAGCTGGCGTTGGCCAACTGAAGGTAAGATCATCGATAACTTCTCTGCCGCCGAGGGTGGCAACAAAGGCATCGATATCGCAGGTTCGCGCGGACAGCCAATTGTAGCCACTGCTTCAGGAAGGGTGGTTTACGCAGGCAATGCGCTTCGTGGTTACGGTAATTTAATCATCATTAAACACAATGATGATTACCTGAGTGCCTACGCCCATAACGATACAATGCTGGTCCGGGAACAACAGGAAGTTAAGGCTGGGCAAAAGATCGCTACCATGGGTAGCACCGGAACCAGTTCAGTTAGATTACACTTTGAAATTCGTTACAAGGGGAAATCCGTAAACCCGTTGCGTTATTTGCCGCAGCGATAATCCGGCAGAGTCCTCAGGAATCTGCCCTGGAATCACGGGTAGGAGCCACTTATGAGCCAGAATACGCTGAAAGTAAACGAGTTACATGAGAACGCGGAATTCGAAGAGAATGGAGCAGAGATTTTTGATGAGAAGGCACTCGTTGAAAATGAATCTGGCGACAATGATGTAGCAGAAGAGGAGTTGCTGGCGCAGGGTGCGACGCAACGTGTACTTGATGCTACTCAACTCTATCTTGGGGAGATTGGCTATTCTCCATTGCTGACGGCAGAGGAAGAAGTTCTCTTTGCTCGCCGCGCATTACGAGGTGATATTCCTTCTCGTCGCCGCATGATCGAAAGTAACTTACGCCTGGTGGTAAAGATTGCCCGACGTTACAGCAATCGCGGTCTGGCTCTGCTGGACCTGATTGAAGAAGGTAACCTCGGCCTGATCCGCGCCGTTGAAAAGTTTGATCCAGAACGTGGATTCCGCTTCTCAACGTATGCCACCTGGTGGATTCGTCAGACCATTGAACGGGCAATCATGAACCAGACCCGTACAATTCGTTTGCCAATCCATATTGTTAAAGAACTGAACGTTTATCTGCGTACTGCGCGTGAACTTTCTCACAAGCTTGACCATGAGCCGAGTGCGGAAGAAATTGCAGAACAACTGGATAAGCCGGTTGATGACGTTAGTCGTATGTTGCGTCTCAACGAACGCATTACCTCAGTTGATACTCCACTGGGAGGGGATTCTGAGAAAGCGCTGCTGGATATTCTGGCCGATGAAAAAGACAACGGCCCAGAAGACACTACGCAAGATGACGATATGAAACAGAGTATCGTTAAATGGTTGTTCGAACTGAACGCTAAGCAGCGCGAAGTGTTGGCTCGTCGTTTCGGCCTATTGGGCTATGAAGCGGCAACGCTCGAAGATGTTGGCCGTGAAATCGGTTTAACCCGCGAGCGTGTTCGCCAGATTCAGGTTGAAGGTTTGCGCCGTCTGCGTGAAATCCTGCAGGGTCAGGGCCTCAGCATTGAAGCACTGTTCCGCGAATAAGCCGTCACAGAGCACATCAACAGAAAGCGATGGTTAACCCCATCGCTTTTTTTTATCTGCGTGTTATGCCTCTGCCCGCAGGGCAAAATACTCGCCTGACAAAAAACAGGGCCGACGGGCCGCATCTTTTGTCAGGCACAGTGTTACATCCTCCGGAAAACCGCGCTGTATCAGTTCTGTTGCTGACGAACAGTGAAACAGCGCCGTGAAATCCTGCAACTGATGAGCGTGCCAGGCTGCGACAGCGGTCTGTGCTTCCGGTGACAGCGAGTTTCGCTCAAGTGCGGCAATGATCCCCCCGGCAACCACATAGTCCTCAATACAGGGGCGAAGGCTCCCGTCCGGCCAACGTTCGCCGCAGGGGACAATCAAAAGACGTTTAAAGGGGCGGCAGGCCTCGGCGGTGGCAGTGAGGTTTCTCAGACAGCCTGTCAGCACGGGCACGCCCCACTCTCGTGCCCGGAAGCTGGTCGCGGAGCCATTAGGGGAGGGCAGTACCAACCTTTCACCAGGGCGAACGCTGAGCAACGTTCGGGGCGACAGGCTGTAGCCTTCGCCACCGAATCGCCTGTCGCTGTTCGCCGCGACAGCACCGACGGACTGCGCATAATGGACGACAGTCTGATCTTTCCAGGGATAGGGATACACGCGTGCCCCGTTCTCCACCGCAAGACTGACGCAGGTGGAAAAGGACATCACATCCACTATCACAATGGCATCCACATTGCCGGCAAGATGATCCAGTGCGGCGATGCCCCATTCGAGACGAATTGCAAACGCGTCCTGACTGTACCAGTGCATAAGCTGTTCCTGAAGTGTGAGGATAACAGGAAGGCGCAACCCGCTAAGTTACCCCTGCCTGCGCAATAACTTTTGCAGCCGTCTTTGCTGCCAACGGCGGATCGCTTCCTTGAAAATAAACAGGCGTAATGCTCTGACCACGAGTAAGGCTCCCCAAATAGCAGCGACCCAAAGTGACCAGCGCTCATTCGGCGAGGTAAAGTGGTTGAGGACGAACAGCAGTGTGCACACTACCACGGCGCTAAACAGAGAACGGTAAAACCGACTCTCGGCAGCAAGCTGCAGTCGGGCATCTGAAATGTAGCTGTCCAACGCTTCGCCGTTCTCCGCTGATGCCTCGCTGGTCAGGTCGGTGATTTTACACGCAAAGACGGCCGCCAGCGCACTCAACGTTTCCAGACTGGGTGGATCACCGTTTTCAATGCGTTGTACGGTTCGGGTGCTGAGTCCGGCCATTTCGGCCAGTTGCTCCTGTGACCAGGCGCGGGCAAGACGATATTCTCTGACTTTATTCAGGTTACGCATAGTGCAGTCTCCGAAAGAGTAAACAATCGGTAAGCAGCATCCCCGGTTAGCGTCGTCAGGAACACGATCGCAGCACGACAGGCACACGACAGCAGTATGACACCGCTTTAACGGCCGGTCATAGCGTAAAGCAGTAACAGAAAAATGCGCCAGCAGAATGGGAAACGCAGGCGCAAGAGAAGGTTGACGCGCAGTCAGTTGCCGCCCAGACAAGGGCGGCAGTGATCAGACCAGCGATTTAAGGCGGTAGATCCAGTCCAGCGCCTGTCGCGGTGTCAGCGTATCGGGATCCAGTGCCTCAAGTGCTTCCACGGCAGGGGAGGTTTCTTCCACCAACAGCGGCAACTGCGAGCCGTCAATGTTTGACGTCGCGGACTGACTGGAAACCGTTTCGAGCTCTTTCAGCTTATTGCGCGCCCGTTTAATGACCTCTTTGGGCACGCCCGCGAGCGCAGCTACGGCCAGTCCGTAGCTTTTACTGGCAGCCCCGTCTTGCACGCTATGCATGAACGCAATCGTATCGCCGTGTTCAACTGCGTCCAGGTGAACGTTAACCACGCCTTCCAGTTTTTCAGGCAGGGTTGTCAGTTCAAAGTAGTGCGTTGCAAACAGGGTCATCGCTTTAATACGGTTAGCCAGATTTTCCGCACAGGCCCAGGCCAGCGATAAACCGTCATACGTCGAAGTGCCGCGGCCGATTTCATCCATCAGGACAAGGCTGTTTTCTGTCGCGTTGTGCAGAATATTGGCCGTCTCGGTCATTTCAACCATAAAGGTCGAACGCCCGGAGGCCAGATCATCTGCCGCGCCCACACGGGTGAAGATACGATCCAGTGGACCAATGACCACCTCTTCGGCAGGAACGAAGCTGCCAATCCAGGCCATCAGGGCGATTAACGCCGCCTGGCGCATGTAGGTACTTTTACCGCCCATATTCGGACCGGTGATGATCAACATGCGGCGTTGTGGGGCCAGAGAGAGCGGGTTCGCGATAAAAGGTTCTTTCAGGACCTGCTCCACTACCGGATGGCGGCCGGCGGTAATTTTAATCCCGGGCTTGTCGTGCAGCGTGGGACGGCAGTAGTTAAGTGTCCAGGCACGTTCCGCGAGGTTACTCAGGACATCCAGTTCGGCCAGCGCCGCCGCACTGAGCTGCAGCGCTTCAAGATGCGGCAACAGCTGGTCAAACAGGCCTTCATACAGGCTTTTCTCCAGCGCCAGTGCTTTGCCCTTAGAGGTAAGGACTTTATCTTCGTACTCTTTCAGCTCTGGAATGATGTAGCGCTCTGCGTTCTTCAACGTCTGACGGCGAACATAGTGGATAGGCACCTGATGGCTCTGGCCACGACTGACCTGAATGTAGTAGCCGTGAACGCCGTTAAAGCCCACTTTCAGGCTGTCCAGACCGAGCTTTTCGCGTTCGCGAACTTCCAGTCGATCCAGATAATCTGTTGCGCCATCGGCGAGCGCTCGCCACTCATCAAGCTCGGCGTTATAACCGGGCGCAATAACGCCACCATCCCTGATTAATACCGGGGGGGATTCGACAACGGCCTGCTCAAGCAGAGTGCGCAGTTCGCTAAACTCGCCCATCTGTGCACGCAGCGTTTTCAACTGGGCGGATTCGGCGTTTGCCAGCAGATCGTTGAGTTCCGGCAACTGCTGAAAGGCATGGCGCATGCGCGCCAGATCACGCGGGCGCGCCGTACGCAGCGCCAGTCGGGCCAGAATACGCTCTAAATCACCGACCTGGCGCAGAACGGGTTGCAGCGCATCGCTGAGCGGTTGCAGCTCGGCAATTGATGCCTGTCGTTTCGCGATGATACTACTGTCACGCAGCGGCATATGCAGCCAGCGCTTTAGCATCCGGCTTCCCATTGGCGTGACGGTTTTATCCAGCACGGCGGCCAGCGTGTTCTCTGTTCCGCCCGCAAGATTTTGCGTAATTTCAAGGTTACGGCGCGTGGCCGCATCCATAATGATGCTGTCCTGCTGACGCTCCATGCTAAGAGAGCGGATATGGGGCAGGCTGGTTCGTTGGGTATCTTTCACATACTGCAGCAGACAGCCGGCGGCGCGCAGACCCAGGTGCGCCTGCTCAACACCAAAACCGTTTAAGTCTCGTGTGCCAAACTGCATGTTGAGCTGCTGACGCGCCGTGTCGATTTCAAACTCCCAAAGCGGACGGCGACGTAAACCGCGACGCTGATCGATAAGCGCCATCGCAGCAAAATCTTCCGGATAAAGTAGCTCGGCAGGATTCGTTCGCTGCAGCTCTGCCGCCATCGTTTCCTGATCGGCAGGTTCACTCAGGCGAAAACGGCCTGAGCTGATATCCAGCGTGGCATAACCATAGCCGCGCGCCCCCTGAACAATTGCCGCCAGCAGGTTATCCTGCCGTTCCTGTAACAGGGCTTCATCGCTGATGGTGCCCGGGGTAACTATACGCACGACTTTGCGTTCCACCGGGCCTTTACTCAGCGCAGGGTCGCCAATTTGCTCACAGATGGCGACTGATTCACCGAGTTGCACCAGCCGGGCTAAATAGTTTTCGACGGCGTGATGGGGCACACCGGCCATGGGGATCGGCTCGCCTGCCGAGGCACCGCGTTTGGTTAAGGAAATGTCTAACAGCTGAGAGGCACGTTTGGCATCGTCATAAAACAGCTCGTAGAAATCGCCCATGCGATAAAACAGCAGGATATCCGGATGCTCAGCCTTGAGGCGTAAATATTGCTGCATCATTGGCGTATGGGTTGAAAAGTCCTTATCTGTAGACTCTTTCATATTGAATTAACTCATTTTTATGGCTTTAGAAGTACTCAAGTGGCCCCATTTGAAACCCTGATAAATCCATCTAAATCCGAAAATTTGTATGCCAGATGTATTCTAGTTACTATCGAGAATACAACATGGCTCTTCTGGTATACATGAGGCAACAACAGTGAAAATGACTCTGAATCAATCGATTATTATCAATAAGTTATCGATAGAAACTAAACCTGAGTTAGATTCAGACGGACGAGTTGTGTATGTGCCTAACATTTCTTGTAAGCCGTATCTTATCACTGACAGCCACCGTGATTCACCAGTAGGCTTTGGTGTAAAGATCAGTGCAACGAAGAAGACCTATATCATCCAGAGGAGAGTTTCGGGAGGGGACAGAAGTCCTTCAGAGGGAAAGTCACCTTCGCAGGTCATCAGAGCGACGATAGGTAATGTATCGGATTTTGCTTCGATTGATCAGGCTCGTGAAGTTGCGAGAACCTACGCACAATCGATGAAATCTACTAAAAGAAACCCAAATACAGTTAAACGAGAAGCTGATATCGCAGAGCTGACCCTCAGTGAGATTTTTGCTCAATATCGTCAGCACCTCTTAGGACGAAGCAAACCAGCAAAACCAAATTCAATCCGGGTGCTGGATAAAGCGGAACAGAAGCTTAAAGATTGGGAGCGATATCGAGTCCGAGACCTTACAGCAAGCATCATTCTAAAGAAGTTTGATGAGATGGCTTCAAAAACCAGAACAGCGGCCGAGCAGACTTTCAGATGGGCAAATGTGGCTGTACAACATGCTATCGATGTTGAAGCAATGGATGCCCAGAGCCAGCAACGATTACCCGTTCTCACCTATAATCCCTTTACAGTCCTCAGGGTGCAAAAAAAATACCGCAGTCGCTCTGAATTGGAAGAAAGCTATCAGTCAAAAGGTGTAAGAAATCCGCTTTCCTCAAAAGATACATTGGGTAAGTTTCTTGATGCACTACACAACAAAAGAAGCTTCAACCGCCTTGGTTGCGATTATCTCCTACTAACTATCCTGCTGGGAGCAAGAAAGGAAGAGACGGCTTCGCTCTGCTGGAGAGAAGAGCTATCGGTAGAAGAAGCAAAGTCTACGAGCTATGTTGATTTGGCTAATAGGAAAATATTCTTTTTTGATACCAAGAACAGGACTAACCATGAGCTTCCCATCTGTGATGCGGTCAAATGTTTGTTAGAGGACAGGAGGGATATCGTTTTAGATAAAGAAACAAAAGCGAGTCGAAGGAAATGGGTCTTTCCAGCAAGATCTCCGCGAAGCCAGGCTGGTCACTACAGCGACAGTAAAAGTCTCAGGGAATATCTTTGTGAGGAGGCAGGAATCGTTAAGCTTGGAACTCATGACCTAAGAAGAACATTCGGTCGTATAGCAGAAGAGCTTGTTTCCTATGCAGTAGTGAAGAGGCTTTTGAACCACTGCAATACGACCGACCCAACAGAAAGGTATGCGGAACCAGACAATAATCGAGTATATGATGCACTTCAACGGATTGAGTTACACATATTGATGACGGCACCTCGTTTATATAATGGTTTATTGGCATCAGCAAAGTATCCACCTATAACAACATCTAGAAAAACTAGCTCTTGACATTTTGACTTTTAATGTGTTATGTGATATAGTTTAAGAATCGAAAAAGGAGGCAAAAATGTTTAATAACTTATTTAAAAAAAATAAAAAAAATGCTGATGATGCTTTTTTTGAAAAAGTAATGGACAGGTATCGTAAAAACGAGAAAGTTGATGATTATATTCTAGATATGTATAAAAACGAAAGTAAAGAAACATTAAACAAGAGGTATAGTAAAGCAATTAAGCAGGTAGAAGAAGAAAGTGAAATAAAATTATTTTTAAGTGGAAAAGTGTAAAAATGGAATTCGCGAAAAGAATTAAGGAATGGTTTTTTTCTGAGGAAGTAGTTAAACCACTTACGCCCGAAAAGGAAAGTCATAATGAAGAGGAAAGTCATAATGAAGAGGAAAGCTACAATAATGTATATGAAACATTAGTAAAAGATAATAACGACATAGCTGGTCAAATTGCATACTGTTTTTACAAAAAAAATAAACAAACATACATAAAAGAGTTTAGAAAGAAACATAATAAGAATCCCACGGATGAAGAAATTAATAATCATGTTGAATTCTCTGAAAAGCCAAGGCTTCATGTATACGAAGAACTAGCCAACGCAATTTTAAAAAAAATAATAATAGATGCAGTTCAGGAAAGTAGTCATCAGCTTACGGAAAAGTTTAAAAACGACCTTTGGCATTATGTGACAATGTATGAAAAGGAAGGTTTCCTGGAAAGACAGTATATTAAAGGTAAATCTCTTATTTTTGGTGGTGTTGGCGGAGTTATAGGTAATGTTTTAACAACATTCTTGCTTGTGCTATTTTTGTTTATTTTTTCGTCAAGTGAATCTAAAGATGCATTTTTTTATAATGGTAAAAATAACTTAATAAGTGGATTGGCCAAAGTTATTGGTGTAAATGTAGAAATAAAAGAGCCAACTACATCCAAATAAAATAACTTGATTCATTCTCAGGATTGATAAATGAGTGTTATTGAAACTTTACGGGATTTGTCTGAAGTTTGGAGTTTGTTTGGTGACATGCCAGATGATGCCACAGTCGGAGTGGATTTAGCGGCACTTTACTTAGGAGTAAGTGTTAAAACACTTGCTCGTTACCGGCAGAATGGTGATGGCCCGCCCTATGTTCAGTATCAATCCTCAGATAGTAAAGCCCGAAATCAACGGGTAAATTATCTGCTTGGTGATCTGAGGAGTTGGCGAAATGGTCATAGAGTGAATAGCACTATGCACGCCGCCCAAGTTAGAGGATTAGCTTTCACATCTTTAAAAGATTTTGTCGAGCCTCAGCCATTCTATGTAGATAACAATGATAGTAAAATCATTGAACATATTCTTAATTTACCACATAGTATTTTCAAAGACTGCCTGAAAAAATATACTTGTGAAATAAATTGGCTAAGTGTTGAAGAAGCCTTATCAAGACAATGGAAAAATGCAGAAGAAAGAAAAATATGGCATGGTGTTTTCCAAGAGACTATCCAATGTATTCTTCTTGAATCAACTGCACAACAAGAGAAGCATGAAATATTTTCTAGTCTGGATGTTAATCATTAGGAAAAAAAACTCAAGATGCGTTAAAACAGCATCTTGAGTTTTTATAACTAATAACGAAGATCCTGAGAGTTAAATATCTGACAAGTTTTTGTTTCTTTATGAAGCATTTTTCTCGTCTCCTCATCATATTTTTTGGAAGCTAAAATGTAATGCAGAGTAGCTTTATAGGAATCTAAAACATTAGGTGAGCATACAAGTTCTAATGTTCCAAAAGAGAAAAGTTTAACTCCATCAAAAAGATAGAACTTGCCATCGGCAGATGTTGATAAATTCCATTGTGGATCTTTGAATTTTTCAGCGGGTCGGTTTTCAACTGAAATTGCTGGTCTTATGACTTCAAAACCATTTATTCCAACTAATCTTGCCGCGAAATTAACAATTAAAGTGGGAATAACAGGAAGCATTAGAGATAGAGCTATCAGAAAAAGCAAAGCCAATCCAAAAGTTGTCATGCTTTGTTTTATATAACTTACCGAATTTTTAATGTGAATAAAGTAGAAAGCAGGTAGCAATGTGATGGTTAGGACCACTATACCTAAACCGTAATACTTGAGAACTTGAATTAATTCCGAGTCAGTATTGTCAAACTTGAGACTCTGAGTAATGACAGGGAACGGGAAACAAAACATCCAAGATACTAACCCTATGAAAAAGGCTCTGCCTACAAAGAGAGAAGTTAATCTAAAAATGTCTATTTTTGAATGTGATATATTGTAGTTTTCAATTATCGATTTCTTATTAAAAAGCAAGCTAAAAACTATTGGGAAAAAAGTGCTGCATAGTATTATCTTAAATACATTAAATTGGTTCATTTCAGTTTCCGTAAACTCTGCCAAATAAACTAATAAAGTAAAAGATATCAATGTGCTCAAAAGTAATATTATTGAATGAGTTCTCTTTACACGTTCATAGCCTAAAATATTTGGAACTTCTCTTTTTATAACTAAGCAACCCATAAAAGATGGAGAATAAAACAGGAACATAAAAAGAAAAAAGCTAAAAAGAATTATCGCACCAGAAAAAGAAAATAAACTTTCAAAAGTAACTGCTTTTAAAAAAAGATCTGTTCTGCCTAAAAAGACAAGATAAGTCCATATAAATCCAACGGTAATAAGAGTTAAAAAGACACTCGAAGCAAAGAATTTGATAGCGGGTTTCTTAAATTTCTCAAAAGTCATGAGTTACATCCTTTAAAGAATAAAAATATCCTGCAAGATTATAACCTGCCTAAGTTGACAAATCTATTTGATATGATAAGAACATTTCAATAAACCCATGATGATTCAAAAAGTATATGGAAAGAAAATGCAAGATTTAGATAGGTTTTAAACAAGTATTTTGCAAAATACTTTACAAAAATATTAGTGATATTAGATATATCAAGGGTTGGAGTAATAAAAGGTTAGTATAAGGTAAATAGAATAAACCTTCTATCTACCTTATATATAAATGCAATAATAATTTCAGATCCACTTGATATTACTGATTTTATTAAGTAAAAGACAATGATTTCTTTGCAAGATACTTATAGGTCATTTTCCATGTAGGTTATACATATACCTATTTTGCAAGATTTTTAAAAAAGATTGGAACTAAAATAATGTAAATAAAATAAGGAGAGATATGGATAGAATAGTAACTAATACAATAAAAATGGATACAGGAGAGAGGTGTTGTCTCATCACTGATAAAGTTTCAAAAATGCCACTTTATTATCCATGTTTATATATATCATCAGAATTAAGAAAGAAGAACGAATCAATTTCAACTATTGAGCTACATTCAGCGAGTATAGCTTTGTTTTATCGATTTTTGAATTTTAAGAAAATTGACTTAGAAGAAAGGATCAGAACAGCAGAGTTTCTTCGTCTTCAAGAGATTGATGCATTGAAAGAATTCATAACTAAGAGAATGAAAAAAGAGAAGGTCGTAAACCTTGACAGCGGGTGCAGGGTTAGTAGCAATACGCAATACTTCAGATTAACAGCCATTACAAAATACCTTGAGTGGTTATGTGACTTCTTCACGGTAAGTTATAAAAGAGATTATAAACTCATTGATAAATTCATTGCGAAAATGAAAAGTCATAGACCTAAAATTAGATTCAGAAATCAAAATTCAGCAAATGATAAAAACCTCAGTGAAAATCAAATAAATATTTTGTTTGATGTTTTAACGGTAGGTTCAGAAATGAATCCATTTAAAGCTGATGTGCAAAGGCGAAATAGACTAATGATATTGATTCTTTATCATTTAGGATTAAGGGCAGGAGAATTACTGAATATAAAGGTTACAGATATTGATATAGGTTCTCAGACAATTTCAATTAACAGAAGAGCTGATGATCCTAATGACTCAAGGATAAAACAACCGCTTGTAAAAACCTTAGAAAGGAAGTTGTCTATATCAAATGATCTATGCAATGAAATTTGTAATTATATAAAAATTGAAAGACGTAAGCATAGAATGAAAAAAGATAATGGCTATTTATTTATCTGCCATAAAAAAGGAAATACTTTCGGAGAACCCTTATCTATTCAAGCATATCATAAAATTATTAATTCTTTAAAGAATTCTTGCCCAGAACTTTCCAGAATGACAGGGCATAAGTTAAGGCATACTTGGAACTATGAGTTTTCTTCAAAGATGGATCAAATGGAAAATCCGCCTAACCAATATGAGCAAGAACAAATGAGGTCTTTACTGATGGGTTGGAAAGAGGGTTCGGGGACTGCTTCAACTTATAACAGAAGATTCATCGAAAAGAAAGCCGGAGAGATAGCTTTAAATATGCAAAAAGAGATTATCAACAGAGGAGGTGTTTGATGTTAAGAGTAAATGTTAATGGTGACGATAATGAGAGCACTTATGAAGCTAAAACAAAAGGTTATTACTTTTCCCTAAATGATGAGACATGGAAACTAAGTCGAAATGTGACAGTTAACATCAAGGCGGTGAAGGATGTAATAAATATAGAATTGCTGGAGGGCTACTTAAAAACGCTAAAACATTTAGCCTGTGAATTAAGTCCTGCTTCAGTTAAATTAATAAGCAATAACTTCAGGAGGTTTATTATAGATGTGAACCCAAGAAAGATTGATGAATTTTCCCTTGTCAGATTCAGAGGATCTGATGGTAAAGACAATAATATAATGTCATCGGTAAGGATACTAATCAAGAAATGGTATGAGTTAGGCTATTGTGGAATAAGTGAAGAAGCATATGGTTTTTTAGGTAAACTGGTCATTCCTGATAATAAAAAAGGAGAAGTAGTAAGGAGAAGAGACCAAGTTAAAGGCCCTTTTACTGATATTGAATTACAGTCTTTTCTTGAAGCTTGTTATAGGGCATATGAAAAAGGAAACATAGATATTACTCAATTAGCAATGGCTTTGCTGATAAGTGCAACCGGAAGAAGGCCACTACAGATTTCACAGATGAAGGTCTCAGATATAAAAAGGATAAAATTAAACGAGGATAGCTATTCCTATGTTATTAGCATCCCAAGGATAAAGCAAGGCTTGGGGTTCAGAGAAGCTTGCAGAAGTTATCAAGTGACAAAAGACTTGTATGATTTACTCTGTAAACAGTGTGATTTAAGTGTCAAAGAAATTTCTAGTGCATTGGGCAGAGAACTGAATGATAGAGAAGTAGGAAGTACACCTCTTTTTATATCAATGCAAAAATTAAGAATGTTCAAAAACAATAACAAACTTGGCAAGGTTTTTGTGTCTGATAAAGCTCACGAATATTCTGTGAAGATTAATAAAACACTTAGATTTATCGCTGAAACAGAAAATGTTTTCTCTGAGAGAACTAATGAAAGATTAAATGTAAGTTCCCGAAGGTTTCGTTACACCGTTGGCACAAGAGCTGCTAGAGAAGGTGCCAGCGAATTAATCATTGCAGAACTGTTAGACCACTCTACAACTAAATATATAGGGGTGTATGTTGAGTTTAATGCTGATCATGTTGCAAGAATTGACCAGGCAGTGGGAAATTATATGCAGAAGTATTCCAGTTTTTTTCAAGGTGAAATCCAGGTGGATAATTTAGTAAAGAAAAACGAATTGGCAGTAAGAAACTTAGCAGGTGAAGTAACTGGAGCATGTGATGGTTGTAAATCTTGTCAGGCTAATGTTCCTGTTCCTTGTTATACCTGCCACCACTTTCGTCCATTTGTTGATGCACCACATATGGAATTACGAAATCATTTATTGAAACAAAGAGAAAGAGTTATGACTAATACTCAAGATACAACTATCAGTAAAACCTTAGACAGAACAATAATGGCTGTAGAAGAAGTAGTAAAAAAATGTGAGACATTAAAATTACAAAGGAGTAAAAGACATGAATGAAAGTGAAATAGTTAATTTTAGGAGTAAAATGGAAATCTTAGCAGAGAAAAACCTTAAAGAATTTATCCTAAATTGCAAAGACCAATTGAGTGGAAATCTACTTGATAATGATTGGGATAGTAATCATTGGAGGAAAATATTTAAATTTTCTAAATTTAAGATTAAGAATGTAAAATTGGAATCGTTCAGTAAAGCGGAAGATCTTGATCCCAGTTACCTTGAGTTTTGCAAATCATATGTGGCTTATATTTTTTGCTCTAATTCGAAAGGATTTGATAAATTAACTTTTCCGATTGTGCTTAGAATGATTGAAAAAAATCTTTTAGTTTACACTGGTTCTGATGATATAAAATTACTAAACCCAGTCATTCTCGATGAGTGCTTATCTAACATTAATGATAACTACACTAAAGCGGTGGCATACAAATGTGGTAAATTCATGGAGAAATTAATCACCTTCCTGAACGAGAAAGAGCTTCTTAATTGTGGTTTAATCAAATGGAGTAGTTACATTAGACCGCCTGAGTCAAGGTTGTCGATTTCTGATAATGCAGACAAAGCCAGATTAGCTAAACTGCCTAATGAAAAGGCTTTACAAGCAATTGGAGAGATCTTCTCAATGCATGACCATGATCTTCATGAAAGAGACCTTTTTGTTACTTCTGTGTTCGCTCTGCTTATGTGTGCACCAAGCCGTATAACTGAAATATTATCTTTACGAGCTGACTGCGAAGTAATCGAAATGAATAGGGAAGGAAAGGAATGCTACGGCTTGAGATTTTATTCATTAAAAGGTTTCGGAGCAAATATAAAGTGGATACCTGAAATCATGGTTCCTACGGCTAAACTTGCCATCAAAAGGCTATTGAAATTATCTGAAAAGCCAAGGGAAAGAAGTAAGGTTCTTGAGCATAAGATGAAAGATAAATCAGCAAGAAAAATTTGGTTTGATAAGGAAAAGGATGTTCGATTCAGTAATGCGCTTTGTGCCCTCTTCGTTAACCAGCTCAGTATGAAACTACAAACTGGTAGTGAACTGTTTAAAATATCAAATGTCTTTTTCTCAAAGGAGTTAGGTAGTTCAAAAATCAGTAAACATAAGAATATTTTCGAAAGGCATGGATACTATGATGAACATAATAAGGCTTTGTTTCTGAGGACTCATCAGGCCAGACATCTACTTAACACTATCGCTCAAAGAGGAGGCCTTGGAGAGCTGGACATAGCAAAATGGTCGGGTAGGGTGTCTGTTACCCAGAATAGAGTTTACAACCACATCACAGAAGCTGAGATGATTGAAAAGGTCAAAGTTCTGGGGATTAATCAAAATAACATAATCCCCTGCGATAGTGATGTGAATGAGAACTTCGAAATCTCCACTCTTCATGACTTAAAAAATAAAATAGAGCACGGTGCTGTCCATATAACAGAATATGGATATTGTGTGCATGACTACATTTTAGCTCCCTGTAGCAAATACTTTGATTGTATCAACTGTAGTGAGCAAGTTTGTGTCAAAGGGGAAAAGCAGAATCTTGATAGGCTCAAGTCCTTACTTGATACGACAGAAGGCCTCGTTGTTAAGGCTAATAAGGTTATTAGTGAGGACGAACTCGGAGCTGATAAGTGGTATCAGCATCAAACCAAGACACTTGAAAGACTGAAGGGGATTATTGCATTGATGGAAAATCCCGAATTACCTGATGGTTCGCTTATAAGAACACATGGTGACGATTTTTCACACCTATCCCGTATTTTAGTAATGAAGAAGGATGACAAGATAATAAACAAGGAGAACAATAATGGCCAAACACCTAACTAATAAAGATCTACAAATAATTATAAATTCTATAGCAGGATGGCAGAGTTTAAGGCATGGGAAGTTTACTTGGGAAAACCTTTGTGACTCTGTTGCCGAGCTTCTTGGTAAGAGGCCAACAAGACAGTCTCTCAGTCAGCATAAAGATATAGTGAGAGCTTTTGAACTTCAAAAGAAAAACATAAAATCTGGAGCTTCTGAAGTTAAAAGACCTGCAAACCTGAACATTGCTTCACAGCAGATAAAAAATTTGCAGTTGAAAAATGAGTCCCTTAAAGAAGAAGTCAGGGTTTTGAAACAGCAGTTTGTGATATGGCAATATAATGCTCACAAACATGGAATCAAAGAACATCAACTCAATGCACCCTTAATGCCAATAGATAGAGAAAGGAATGATGAGTAAAATTTAACCAGCTTAACTTATTGATTTAAAAGTCTTTCATGAATGGATTAGAGCTAGGCTAAGTTTGTTGATCACTATTATGAATTTTAGTTATCATATGGTTAGGGTCTATTTGTAGAGGACAATATTTTGACTATAGCGAAGGATTGTTCAACTGATGATATAGTGCATGGCAATGATCTTAGGGGTATGGATGATGATTATATCAAAAAAACAAAATTTATTTGCCCCTACATAGAATGTCAAATAAAAGCATTTCCGTGCAGTTTTACTCTTAAGAATCGTAAGCAGTCCTATTTCAAATATAGGGAGCCACATAAGTTACGATGTGGAATTCATGATGAAAGATTAAAAAATAAAGACAAATCTAATGTTGGTAAGGATCAAAACTCCCCGCCTTCTCCTAGGGTTTCTCTTCTTCGATTAAAATCTTATGAAGTATCTAATTTGGAAAAAACAAAAGAATTACGTCATAAGAAAGAAAAAGATGATGAGGTTATTAGAGAGCATCCTGTATCCTCTTCGTTTATTAAACCAGTTATAGATTACTATCTTTCTGATTTAAACAATAACGAATATCTTTCAATCCCTCCTTATGAAAAGAGAACATATAATAATTATTTTCAAAAAATAAATTATAAAGAAAATGTTAGATACATAAAGCCTGCTATATATTTTGGACCTTTACAATCTACTACACGGTTGAAGATTAACTCACATGAATATGAAATTACTTTTTTAGCACGTAAAAGTAAGGTTGAAGCTTTTAAATTAAAAATTGATGTTTCTTCTTGGAATGAAAGTCAGAAAAGCGTTTTTTTAACAGAGTATGAGAAATACAGGAAGAAAGCGGAGGAGCACAGAGTAAGTCTCTATGATAAAGAAACTAAAAATTATAAAAAAAGCGATATGTTTTTAACTGCTTTCTTTTTTGGTTTCCCTGACGAGAATAACCACTTTCTGTTCCATACAAACTATTTTAAATTAATTTATATTACTTTCACCGAAGAAATTAGTGGCAGGTTCAACATTAGTAATGAAGCACCGATTAACGATTTCACTCAATCTGACACTTACGATTGGTATGATCAGAATGAGGTAGTATCCGAAGTTGATATAGCTAACAATATTGACTTCGGACTAGTAGATTCGAAACCATCTCTGCCTGAGCCTGAGCCTGAGCCTGAGCCTGAGCCTGAGCCTGAGCCTGAGCCTGAGCCTGAGACTGAGCATGAGCCTGAGCATGCGCCTGAGCCAGAGCC
>Ga0105244_10000473_pt1 | contig 36586 bp, 33 predicted proteins | sample KBSM44metaG_FD_80423 | JGI IMG/M metagenome (GOLD analysis project Ga0105244, IMG submission 80423) | Miscanthus rhizosphere microbial communities from Kellogg Biological Station, Michigan, USA - KBS M4-4 metaG | ecosystem: Host-associated > Plants > Roots > Rhizosphere > Soil | place...
CCACGACGAAACGCGGCCGCACATCGTGCGCGAGATCCGCGAGGCGCTGGACGCCGGCCCCGCCCGCGAGCGCCACATCCACCTGGTGGTGGAGAACGATGCCAACCAGGCCTCGATGCTGGTACGCGACGACCACGGCCTGCCGGTCGCGGCAACGGCGCAGTGGAACGACGACCTGCACCACGCGGTGCACGTGCTGGCCACCGGCGAACGCGATGGCTACTACGCCGACTATGCCGACGACCCGGTATGCCGTTTCGCGCAGGCGCTGGCCGAGGGCTTCGTCTACCAGGGGCAGCCCTCGCTCTTCCGCCAGGGCGAGCGGCGTGGCGAGTCGAGCACGCAGCTGCCGCCACAGGCGTTCGTTTCCTTCCTTCAGACCCACGACCAGGTCGGCAACCGCGCATTCGGAGAGCGCATCCACGCGCTCGGCGATCCGGTGCTGCTGCGCGCGGCGATGGCTTGCCTGCTGCTGTGCCCGCATGTGCCGATGCTCTTCATGGGCGACGAGTTCGCCGCCTCCACGCCGTTCCAGTATTTCTGCGACTTCGGCCCCGAGCTGGCGGCGGCGGTGTCCGACGGGCGGCGTTCGGAGTTCGGCGGTTTCGCGGCGTTTGCCGATGAGGCAGCCCGCGCGCGCATTCCGGACCCCAACGCCGAATCGACCTTTCTCGCGTCGAAGCTGCACTGGCGCGAGCGCGGCGCGCGCGCGCATTTCGCGAGGCTCAGCGAGGTGACGCAACTGCTGCGCCTGCGCCAGCGCTTCGTGGTGCCGTGGCTCGCCGGTACCGCAGGCGCGGGCAGCTACCGCTGCGAGAACGGCCTGCTCCGGGTGCAGTGGAGCCTGGGGCCCTTGCAACATGGCCAGCCTGGGGTGCGGCTGTACCTGCTCGCTCATTTCGGTTCGCAGCCGGCCGATGGCGTCGAGCCGCCGCCGGGCGCCGTGATCCATAGCGACGGCACGGCCGATTGCCAGGGCAGCCTGCGCTGCGCACGCGGCGCGGCGCATGTGACGCTGGAAGAGCTGCATGGCGCATGAACCGCACCACCACGGCGTCACAGGCGAACTTGGGCGGCTGTGCGAGCACTTCGGCATTGACACCGGCTATGTCGACGCATTCGGCGTTCGTCGCGAGGTTTCTGCGCAGAGCCTGACTGCGCTGCTCGCCGAGTTCGGCGTGCACATCGGCGATGCGGCCGACGCGGCCCACGCCCTCGAGGCGGCACACCGCGCGCGCAGCGCCGAGGTGCTGCCGCCGGCCGTGGCTGTGCAGGCGTCGAGCCGCGGGTGGCAGGTGCCGCTGCGGCTGCCGGTCTCGACGGGCCGGCTTCGATGGGAGCTCATCGACGAACAAGGCCGTGCGCGGCAGGGCGAAGCGGATGCCGGGGCGCTGCCCGAAACCGGCCGCATCGAAAGCGGCGGGCATGTGTGCGAGCGCGTCCTGCACCTCCCATCGAGCCTCGAAGCAGGCTACTGCAGGCTGCGCATCGAAGGCGAAGGCCTGCGCGGCGAGACGCTGGTGCTGGTCTCGCCGGGCCGTTGCTACCGGCCTCCCGCGGTGCGCGACGGCGGCCGCGCGTGGGGCGTGTCGCTACAGCTCTACAGCCTGCGCTCGCCGCGCAACTGGGGCATCGGCGACTTCAGCGATCTTGAAGAACTGGCCGTGCAGATGGCGGCGCAGGGCGCCGACATCATCGGCCTCAACCCGCTGCACGCCCTGTTCGCCAGTACCCCGCAGCACGCGAGTCCCTACAGCCCTTCGTCCCGCCTGCAGCTCAATGCGCTCTACATCGACGTGGAGGCGGTGCCGGATTTCGCCGATTGCGCGCCGGCCCGCGAGCGGGTGCATTCGCCCGATTTCCAGTCGCGCCTTGCCGCCTTGCGTGCAACGCCCCTGGTGGACTACCCCGGCGTGGCTGCCGCGAAGTTCGAAGTGCTCGCCTTGCTGTTCAGCCATTTCTGCGAGCGCCATCTGCCGTCCGAAGGGCCGCCCGACGAAACGGGCCAGGAGTTCATGGCCTTCGTCGCGGAGCGTGGCGAGGCGCTGCGCCGGCACGCTCTTTTCGAAGCGCTGCAAGCCCACTTCCTCGCGCACGAAGGGGGCGCGTGGGACTGGCACGCGTGGCCGAGTGCCTACCAGGACCCGGATTCCGCCGAGGTGAGTGCATTCGCGGTGGTGTATGCGCAGCGCGTGCAGTTCCACCAGTACCTCCAGTGGCTGGCCGCCCGCCAGCTGGCTGCGGCCGCCGCGCGCTGCAGCGCGCTCGGCATGGGTGTTGGCCTGTACGTGGACTTGGCGGTGTCGGTCGACCGCGCCGGTTCCGATGCCTGGGCCCTGCAGCAGGGCCTTGCCGGAGGTGCCAGCATCGGTGCGCCGCCTGACGAGTTCAACCCTGCGGGACAGGGCTGGGGCCTGCCGCCATTGCGCCCCGACCGCCTGCGCGCGGAGGGCTACCGCTACTTCATCGACACGCTGCGTGCCGGCATGCGTGGCGCGGGTGCATTGCGCATCGACCACGTGATGGGCCTGATGCGCCTGTTCTGGATTCCGCCCGGGCGTGATGCGAAAGAGGGCGCCTACGTCCACTACGCGCTGGACGAGATGCTGGCCGTGGTGGCGATAGAGAGCCACCGGCACCGCTGCATGGTGGTGGGCGAAGACCTGGGCACGGTCGACGACGCGTTGCGCGACGCGCTCTTGCGTGCCGACGTGTTGTCCTATCGCCTGCTGTATTTCGAGAAGGAGCCGCAGGGCGGCGGATTCAAGCCGCCCGCCGCCTATCCGCCGGCCGCGCTGGCCGCGGTCAGCACGCACGACCTTGCGACCTTCGCGGGCTGGTGGACGGCGCAAGACCTTCGGGAGCGCCTCGCGCTTGGCCTGTTCCCCGATCCGGCGATCTTCGACAAACAGCTGATGGACCGGGCGCACGAACGCATGCAGCTGATGCACGCGATGCTGCGGGCCGGCCTGCTGTCGCGCGAAGACATGGCGCAGGCCGCCGGCCTTGCGATGCCGACCGGCCGCATCGTGGAAGCGGCGCATGCATTCCTGGCGGCCTCGCCGTCGGCGCTGATGCTGGTCCAGCTCGAAGACGTGGCGGAGGTGGTCGCCCAGGCCAACATGCCGGGCACGGTCGATACGCATCCCAACTGGCGGCGCAAGCTGCCCGTCTCGAGCACGGCGCTGGCCGGCGGCGAACGCATGCGCGGCCTCGGCCGGATGCTGCGTGCCCAGAGGCCGCGCGTTGTCGAACACGCGGCATCGCCGGGCCTGCAGACCCGCGTGCCGCGCGCCACCTACCGGCTGCAGCTCCACAAGGACTTCGGCTTCGACGAGGCGATCCGCGTGCTGCCGTATCTCGCAAGGCTCGGCGTGAGCCACGTGTACTGCTCGCCGATCCAGCGGGCGCGCGCCGGCAGCATGCATGGCTACGACGTGGTGGCGCACGCGGAGATCAACCCCGAGCTGGGCGGCGCCGAAGGCTTCGCGCGCTTCGTTGCCGCGCTGAAGGCCAACGGCCTTGGCCAGCTGCTGGACATGGTGCCCAACCACATGGGCGTGTTCGGCGCCGACAACGCATGGTGGATGGACGTGCTGGAAAACGGCCCAGCCTCGCTGTTCGCTCAGCACTTCGACATCGATTGGCAACCGCTCAACGTGGAGCTTGCCGGCAGGGTGCTGCTGCCCGTGCTCGGTGGGCACTATGGCGAGGTGCTGGAAAACGGTGAACTGATCCTTCGCTTCGAGGATGCGGCCGGCAGCCTGGCGATCCGCTACTTCGATCACCGCTTTCCGCTCGCGCCGGAGAGCTATCCGGCGGTGCTGCACCGGGCGCTCGCGCGGCTCGGCGATGCGACCGCCTCCGGGCATCTCGCAAGCCTTGCCACCGCGTTCGGCCACCTGCCCGGACGCAATGCGGCGTCGCCGGAAGAACGCGCGGAACGTGTGCGCGACAAGGAGCTGCTCAAGGCGCGGCTTGCGCTGCTCGTGCGGCGGCGCCCCGCGGTGGCGCAGGCGATCCAGGCGTCGGTGGCGGAGCTGAACCTCGCCTTGCCGGAAGCGCGCGACGCACTGCACCGGCTGATCGAGGCGCAGGCCTACCGGCTCGCGCACTGGCGGATGGCAGCCGACGAGATCAACTACCGGCGCTTCTTCGACATCAACGACCTGGCCGCCATCCGCATCGAGCGCGACGAGGTGTTCGAGGCCACGCAGTCGTTCGTGCTCGAGCTGGCTGCGTCCGGGGCGGTGGACGGCCTGCGCATCGACCACCCCGACGGGCTCTACGACCCCGCCGGCTACTTCCGCAAGCTGCAGGAGGGCTATGCGCGCCGTGCCGGCCTCATGCTGCCGGCTGCCGACGCGCAAGGGCGGCCCGCGCGGCCGCTGTACGTGGTGGCCGAGAAGATCGCGGGCGCGAACGAGGAAGTGCCCGAGACCTGGCACGTGCACGGGACCACGGGCTATCGCTTCGCCAACGTTGCCAACGGCGTGCTGGTCGATACGGCAGCCGAGTCGGATGTTCTCCACGCCTGGCAGCGCTTCACCGGCGACACGCAGGACTTTGCCGCAGTGGCGCGGTCGGGCCGGCGGGAGGTGATGCGCAACGCGCTGGCGTCGGAGCTCAACGTGCTGGCCACCGAGCTGCTGCGCATCGCCCGCGCCGACCGCAGCACGCGCGACTACACGCTCAACGCGCTGCGCCGGGCCCTCGCGGGCGTGGCTTCGTGCATGCCGGTGTATCGCACCTACATCGTCGATGGCCTCTCGGGACAGGACGAGCGGGTCATCGACGAAGCCGTCGACGCGGCCGCCCGCAGCAGCGGCGATGCCGACCGCTCGATCTTCCTCTTCGTGCGCAGCGCACTGCGGGGAGAGGCCGTCCAGGCCGCGCCGGCACTGGGCGAACGGGCGCGCCACTTCGCGCGGCGCTTCCAGCAGTTCAGCGCGCCGGTGGCGGCCAAGGGCGTGGAGGACACCGCGTTCTACCGCTACTTTCCGCTCTGCTCGCTCAACGAAGTGGGCGGCGAGCCCGACCGCTTCGGCATCGAGGTCGAGGAATTCCACGCGCTCAGCGCCGATCGCGCGCTGCGCTGGCCGCACACGATGCTGGCCACCTCGACGCACGACAACAAGCGCTCGGAGGACGTGCGCAACCGGATCGACGTGCTGTCCGAGATGCCCGATGAATGGATGCATGCGCTGGCGCGATGGCACGCGCAGTGCCGCGGCGCGCACAGGAAGCTGCCCGGCGGCGAGGCTCCCTCGCGCGCGGACGAATACCTGCTCTACCAGACGCTGCTCGGCACCCTGCCGGTGGGCGGGCTGGCCGCAGATGCAGTCGCGGGCTACAGCAACCGCATCTGGCACTACATGCAGAAGGCCGCGCGCGAATCGAAGCTGCGCACGCGATGGTCCCATCCCGATGCCGACTACGAGGCGGTGCTGGAGACCTTCGTGCGCGAGATCCTGGGCGACCCGAGCGAAGGCGCCTGCCTGTCCGACATCCAGCGCATGGCGGACAGGCTGGCGTGGTTCGGCGCGTGGAACAGCCTGACCCTGGCCTTGCTCAAGTACGGCTCCCCCGGCGTGCCGGATCTCTACCAGGGCAGCGAACTCATCGAGCTGAGCCTCGTCGATCCGGACAACCGGCGCCCGGTCGACTACGCGCTGCGCCAGCAGCGCCTCGACGAGCTGCATGCCGTGGCCGAGGGCGACGCTCTTGCCGAGCGGGTCGGTGCGCTGGCGGCGGCCCCGCACGACGGCCGCGCGAAGCTCTGGTTCATCTGGCGGCTGCTGTCGCTGCGGCGGCAGCAGCCGCTGCTGTTCCAGGAGGGCAGCTACGAACCGCTGGAGGTCGAGGGGCCGTTGTCGAGGCACGTCGTGGCTTTCGGGCGGCTGCATGGCGACCGCATGCTCGTGATCGTGGCGAGCCGGCTGTTCGTCGGGCTTCCGCATCGGGAAGCGATGGACCATGCCCCGGCCCTGCCCGATGCGGCGAGGTGGCGCGGCACGGCGGTGCGGCTTCCCGCAGGCCACGACGGGGGCGTGCTGAAGAACGTGCTGACCGGCGAGCCCGCGGCGGCCGCTGGCGGCACCGTGAGCCTCGACGTGGCTTTCCGCCGCATGCCGTGGGCGGCGCTGGTGGCTGCCCGCACCGCATGAACCCCGACGCAACTGCGCAGGCTACGGCCCGCCCGCGGTGCAATGCGGCTTCCTGGCGTGGATGTCTGCGGTCCACAACGCCACGTCCTCGGCCGTCATGCTGCTCGCGCCGGTGAGGCGTCCGTCCACGTAGCCCAGCCGCTCCACGTCGTGGAGGTATTGCTCGCGCGACAGCAGGGTGCCGGCGCACACGTTCTCGTGCGTGGCCGGTGGCTCGCGCATTTCATCGGCCAGGCGTTCCATCAGCCGGGACATGACCCAGTCCGGAATGTGATGGCGCTGACCGGGGTAGATGTAGCCGAACAGCGTGAGGTGGGCCAGCAGCACCCGCCAGTGCGGGCCGAAGCGCTCGAGCAGGCTGACCCAGTCAAGCCGCTGCGCATTGGCCTCCAGCAGGTGGGCAATGTCGCCGCCGTCGTAGCGCTCGCGCTCCATGATGAAGGCCTTGGACAGCAGGCTGTCCTCCGCGTTGGCGATGAGCACCGGCACGCCCAGGATCTCGGCGCGGCAGTTGCCGCGGAACCAGCGCTTGTCCACCGGCGTCACGCCGTTGCCCGAATTGAAGATCAGGTCGATGAACTCGGGGCCGTCGTACACCTTGGCCAGCCAGTGCGGATGGGTCAGCTCGGTGCGCCAGCCGTGCCGCTGCATGAGCTGCGCGATGCGTTCGTAGTCCTCGCGGTGGATGAACAGGTCGAGGTCCTTGGTCGAGCGGCGGATGCCCGTGTAGCACGCGTGCGAGAAGGTTCCGCCCACCAGGAAGGGAATGCCCGCACCGTTCAAGGCGCGCAAGGTCTGCCGATAGAAATCGGCCACGTGGGGGTCGACTTCTTCTTCCAGCGAAGGCGCGAGCGCGGTGAAGGGCGACATGCATGCAAGCTAGGGCTGGCCACAGGCGGCGGCCCGGAGCAAAGGGCCCCATCGAACGTCGGCATGCGCCTACAGCCGCTGCGGGATGGGGCCGATGACGGCAAACCGCGGCGCGGCACATTCTGGCGCTCGCCTTCATCGAGCCGCGTCGCCATGCCCAATCCCAAATCGTCCTCCCACATCCGGTTTGCCGCCGTCGGCGACATCCATGTCCAGAAGGACTCCGCCGGCACGCTGCGCAGCCTCTTCGCCCAGGCCGCCGACGAGGCCGATGCGCTGCTGCTGTGTGGCGACCTCACCGACTACGGCACGGCCGAGGAGGCCCGGGTGCTGGTCGAGGAGCTGGGTGCGATCCACATCCCCATCGTCGCCGTGCTGGGCAACCACGACTACGAGTCCGGCACGCCCGAGGCGGTGACCGGTGCGCTGATGCATGCCGGCGTCCGCGTGCTCGATGGCTCGGCCTGCGAGATCGAGGGCGTGGGCATCGCCGGCGTGAAGGGCTTTGCCGGTGGCTTCGGGCGAGGCTCGCTGGGCGCCTGGGGCGAGCCGGCGATCAAGCTGTTCGTGCAGGAGGCGCTGAACGAGGCGATGAAGCTGGAGTCGGCGCTGGCCAAGCTGCGCACGCGGCGCCGCATCGCGCTGCTGCACTACGCGCCCATCGCCGGCACGGTGCAGGGCGAGCCGGTGGAGATCTTTCCCTTCCTGGGCAGCAGCCGGCTGGAGGAGCCGCTGCTGCGCTACCCGATGGATGCGGTGTTCCACGGCCACGCGCACCGGGGCACGCTCGAGGCGCGCACCATCAACGGCGTGCCGGTCTACAACGTTGCCAAGCCCCTGCTGCAGCGCAGCCGGCCCGGCGTGCCGCCATTCTTCCTGTACGAACTGCCGCGCGAAGCGGCCGAGGAGGCCTCGGCTTCCGCTCCGGAGTAGGAATCTTCCCACGGGCTGTTCAAGTGCAATGGACCACACTTGCAAGACTCCACGAGCCGGGGCCAGACATGCCTGCTGAACCGATGAAAGCCAGCGAACAGCCCGGGTTGTCCGTCGCCTCCCTGACCGATGCCGACTATCGCCAGATGGTCGACGGCCTCACCGATCACGCCATCATCCTGCTGGACCCGGACGGCAACATCGTGAGCTGGAACGCCGGGGCACGCCAGCTCAGCGGCTACGAGGCCGCCGACATCCTGGGGCGCCATTTCTCCGTCCTGTATCCGCAGGAGACGCTCTCGCGCGGCTTGCCCGACGAGGAGCTGGCGCAGGCCGGCAAGCAGGGGCGCTTCGTGGACGAGGGCTGGCGCCTGCGCAAGGACGGCACGCGCTTCTGGGCCAACATCGTCATCACCCGCCTGTCAGGCGCCAACGGCGCCACGCGCGGGTATTCCAAGATCATTCGCGATCACAGCGACCGGCGAAAGCACGAAGATGCGCTGCGCGCCAGCGAGGAACGGTTCCGCCTGCTCGTCGAGGGCGTGAAGGACTACGCGATCTTCATGCTCGACCCCGGCGGCCACGTGGTCAGCTGGAATCTCGGCGCGGAGAAGAACAAGGGCTACAAGGCACACGAGATCATCGGCCAGCACTTCTCGAAGTTCTATCCGCCCGATGTCGCCGCGCGCGGATGGCCCGCCGAGGAACTGGCCAACGCGCTGCGCGAGGGACGCTTCGAAGACGAAGGCTGGCGCGTGCGCAAGGACGGAACCCGCTTCTGGGCCAGCGTGGTGATCACGGCCATCTACGACGCCGCCGGGCAGCACAAGGGATTCGCCAAGGTCACCCGCGACCTCACCGAGCGCCGCCGGATCATCACGCTGGAGGACGAGGGAAGGCGCATGACCACCTTCCTTGCAATGCTGGGCCATGAGCTGCGCAACCCGCTCGCGCCCATCTCCAACGCGCTGGAGCTTCTCAAGCGCGAGGAGACGGGCTCGCTGGTGCTGAACAGGACGCGCGGCATCATCGATCGCCAGCTCAGGCAGATGACGCGGCTCATCGACGACCTGCTGGACGTGGGCCGGATCACGAGCGGGCGCATCCACCTGGAAGCCAAGCCGGTGCGGCTTCGCGAAGTGGTCGTCGAAGGGGTGGAGGCCATGCGCCCTGCCATGGCGCTGAAGTCGCAGCTCCTGGAGCTGCAGGTCGACGGGGCCGATCCCTGGGTCACGGGCGACAGGGCGCGGCTGATCCAGGTCATCGGCAACCTGGCTCACAACGCGTCCAAGTTCACTCCCGACGGCGGGTGCATCGCGATCCGCCTCGGCACCCACGGTGCCAACGCCTCGGAAGCGGAGATCAGCGTCAAGGACAACGGCCCGGGGATCCCGCGCAAGGATCTCGAGAGGGTCTTCGAACTCTTCGTGCAAGGCGAAAACGAACTGGCGCGCACGCGCGGCGGGCTTGGGCTGGGCCTGAGCCTCGTGCAGCAGCTGACGCAGCTTCATGGCGGCTACGTCAGCGTGTTCAGCACCGGGCGCGCGGGGGAGGGCAGCGAATTCGTGGTGCGCCTGCCGGCGGCGCCCACACCCGACATGCCTCGGCCGACCGAACGCGGCGAGGGCGAAAAGCTGGTGCTGGTCGTGGACGACAACCGCGATGCGGCGGAAACCCTGGCACTGCTGCTGGAATCGCTGGGCTACTCGTGCTCGGTGGAGCACGACGGTTTTGCCGCGATAGAGGCCGTCAAGGCGAAACGGCCCGACGTGGTGTTGCTGGACATCGGGCTGCCCGGCATGAACGGCCACGACGTTGCCAAGCGCCTGCGCGCCGACCTGATCAATCCGCCCGCGCTGATCGCCATCACCGGCTACGGCCAGCCCAGCGACCGCGACACCAGCTTCGAAGCCGGCTTCTTCGCCCATCTGACGAAGCCGGTGGATTTCGATCGGCTGGGCTCGATGCTCGACCAGATCTACGCCGCCAGGACCTGAACCGGCAGCCCGGCGGCGCGCCCCTTCAGCCCTGGTGCGGCTGAAGGCCGATCACCTTGTCGAGCGTGAGCGGATAGTCGCGGATGCGCACCCCCGTCGCGTTGTAGACCGCATTCGCCACGGCGGCGCCGGCGCCGCAGATGCCCAGCTCGCCCACGCCCTTGATCTTCAGCGGATTGGTCTTGTCGTCGAACTCGTCGAGGAACACCGCCTCGATGGCCGGGATGTCGGCATGCGAGGGCACGTGGTATTCGGCCAGGTCGTGGTTCACGAAGGCGCCGAAGCGCGGGTCGACCACCGCCTCCTCGAAGAGCGCCGAGCCCACGCCCCAGATCATGGCGCCCGTGGCCTGGCTGGTGGCGGTCTTCATGTTCAGGATGCGGCCAGCCGCGAACACGCCAAGCATGCGGCGCAGCCGGATCTCGCCGGTGTCCGCGTCGACCGCCACCTCGGCGAAATGCGCGCCGTAGGCCTGCTGCGAGAACTTCTTCGCCATGTCTCCCTTCCCGATGCGCCCCTCGGCGCTCAGGCCGACGGTGCCGGCGAGCGCGGCCAGCGTTTCGGAGCGCGCGCCCGCCGTGGCGCGGCCGCCGGCGAACACCACTTCGGCGGGCTTCGCGCCGAGCCGCTGCGCGAGCTGCGCGCGCAGGGCCGTGCAGGCGTCGAACAGGGCCGATCCCGCGCTGGCAGCGCCCCAGGAGCCGCCGGAGCCGGGCGTCTCGGGGAAGTCGCTGTCGCCGAGTTCGATGCGCACCTTCTCCATCGGCAGGCCGAGCATCTCCGCCGCGATCTGCGTGAAGACGGTGTAGCTGCCGGTGCCGATGTCGGTCATCGACATGCGCGCCGTGAGCACGCCCTGGCGGTCGAGTGCCACCGCGCACCTGGCATCCATCAGGTAGTTGCCGCGGGTGGCCGCGGCCATGCCCAGGCCGATCTGCCAGCGGCCCTCGCGCACCGCACCGGGGGTGGCGCTGCGCCGGTTCCAGCCGAACCGCTCTGCGCCTTCGTCCATGCAGCGCAGCAGCTGGCGGGTGGAGAAGGGAAGGTTCGTCTCCGGGTCCATGGCCGGCTCATTGCGGCGGCGCAGCTCGATCGGGTCGAGCCCGAGCTTGCCGGCCAGTTCGTCCATGGCCTGTTCGAGCGCGAGCATGCCGACCGCCTCGCCAGGTGCGCGCGTGGAGTCGGAAACCGGCAGGTCGAGCCTCACCACGCGGTGCGTGGTGAGCCGGTTGGGCGCGGCGTAGAGCGAGCGCGTCTGGGTGCTGGCGGTTTCGTAGAAGTCGTCGAAGCGCGCGCTGTGCGAGAGCGAGTCGTGGCCGATGGCGGTGAGCCGTCCGTCGGGCGCGGCGCCCAGGCGCAGCCGCTGCACGGTCTGGCTGCGGTGCGTGGTGAAGTGGAACATCTGCTGGCGCGTCAGCGCCGTCTTCACGGGGCGCCGCAGCTGCCGCGCGGCCATGGCACTGAGTATCACGTCGCCGTACACGGGCAGCTTGCCGCCGAAGCCGCCGCCGACGTAGCGGCTCACGATGCGCACCTTCGACGGCGGAATCTGCAGCGTGTCGGCCACTGCGTTCTGCGCGCTCTCCAGCAGCTGCGAGGCGCAGTGCACCGTCACGCGGTCGCCGCTCCACCACGCAAGGGCAGCGTGCGGCTCCATCTGCGCGTGGATGTGGTGCGGCGTGGTGTAGGTCGCATCGACCTGCACCGGCGCACCGGCGAAGGCGGCCTCGAAATCGCCGATGCGGCTGTCAGCCTTCTGCGTCTCTTCGTCTCTGGGCTTTTCCGCCTTGCCCTGGGCGGCGGCCATGTCGTATTCGCCGGGCGCCGCTTCATAGCGGATGCGGATCAGCGCGGCGGCCGCGCGTGCGGCCTCGAAGCTCTCGGCTACCACGTAGGCCACCGCTTCGCCGTAGTAGCGCACGGCGTTGCTCGCGAGCTGCGGCGTCGAGCGCGCGAAGCGGTCCTTGGCGTCGACCGGGCCCCAGGGCGCCTGCTTCGGCGCATTGCGGTGGGTCATGACCAGCAGCACGCCCGGCGCCTTCTCTGCGGCCGAGGCGTCGATGTCGGCCACCGTGCCCTTGGCGATGGTGGCGCCGACGATGAAGCCGCAGGCCGGCTTGCCCGGCGCCTCCTGCACCTCGTACGCATAGGGCGCCTGGCCGGTCACCTTGAGGCGGCCGTCCACGCGATTGACGGGCTTGCCGATCAGGCCGCCGCGGTTGTCGTCGATGGGATTGCGCGCCGAGGGTGCGTTCATGTCCATGATGCCGCTCCTTCAGGCCGCGCGCGCGGCTTCGTCGATCGTGGCCTGCAGGGTGCGGCGCAGCAGCGGCAGCTTGAAGTCGTTGTGGCCGCGGCCGCGCGCGCCGGCAAGCACGCCGTCCGCCGCGGCGTCGACAGCCGCCTCGTCGAGCACCGTGTCGGCCAGCCGCGCCTCGGCCGCCTCCACGCGCCACGGCTTGTGCGCCAGCCCGCCGAAGGCCAGCCGCGCCGAGCGGATGCGCCCGCCGCCGGCATCGACGATGGCCGCCACCGACACCAGCGCGAAGGCGTAAGAGGCCCGGTCGCGCACCTTGCGGTACACCTGCCGCCCTGGCACCGGCGGCGGCAGGGTGACCCCGGTGATCATCTCGCCGGGCTGCAGGTCGGTTTCCAGCTGCGGCGTGTCGCCGGGCAGGCGATGGAAATCGGCGATGGGAATCACGCGGTGCGCACCGCTCGGCATCACCGTTTCCACCGTCGCGTCGAGTACCCGCATGGCCACCGCCATGTCCGACGGATGGGTGGCGATGCACTGGTCGCTGGCGCCGATCACCGCGTGCATGCGGTTGTAGCCCTGCAGCGCGGAGCAGCCCGAACCGGGCTGGCGCTTGTTGCAGGGGCGGGCGATGTCGTAGAAGTACACGCAGCGCGTGCGCTGCAGCAGGTTGCCGCCGGTGGTGGCCTTGTTGCGCAACTGGCCCGAGGCCCCGGCCAGCAGCGCGCGGCTGAGCACCGCGTAGTTCCGGCGCACGCGCGGGTCGGCGGCCAGGTCGGCATTGCGCACCATCGCGCCGATGCGCAGTCCGCCGTCGGCGGTGGGCTCGATGGCATCGAGGCCCAGCCGGTTGATGTCCACCAGGTGCACCGGCGTCTCCACCTGCAGCTTCATCAGGTCGAGCAGGTTGGTGCCGCCCGCGATCATCCGCGCCCCCGGGCGCGCTGCGGCCGAGGCCGCCGCCTGCGGCGTCGCGGCCCGCTCGTAGGTGAAGGCTTTCATGGGCGCGCCTCCGCTCCCGCCACGTCCTTGATGGCGGCCACGATGTTGGGGTACGCGCTGCAGCGGCAGAGGTTGCCGCTCATGCGCTCGCGGATCTCGGCGTCGGTGAGCGTCACGCTCGCACCCAGGTCGCGCGTGACGTGGCTGGGCATGCCCGCCTTGGCCTCGGCCAGCATGCCGGCGGCCGAGCAGATCTGCCCAGGCGTGCAGTAACCGCACTGGAAACCGTCGCGCTCGAGAAAGGCCTGCTGCAGCGGATGCAGAGTCTCGCCCTGCGCCATGCCTTCGATGGTGATGACCGACTGCCCCTCGTGCATCACGGCCAGCGTGAGGCATGCGTTGATGCGCCGGCCTTCGACGAGCACCGTGCAGGCACCGCACTGGCCGTGGTCGCAGCCCTTCTTGGTGCCCGTCATGCACAGGTTCTCGCGCAGCGCGTCGAGCAGGGTGGTGCGGGTGTCGACCTCCAGCCGATGGGGTTGCCCGTTGACCTGGAGCTGCAGCTGCATGCGCTCGGGCGGCAGGCGTCCCACGCCATCTCCCACGTCGTCCGTGCGATGTTCGAATTTCATGCGGAGCCTCCGATCGGATGAGGACCGGGACGAATCCTAGGAACGACCCGTGGCTGCGCGGCGGCGCCTGCGCGCTGTCGTCGTGTAGGCACGGGCCGACGAAAAGGGCGCCGCTCCACCGCCGCGCCGTCGTACGAAAGTGCACCCGGTTTCTTACAGCGGACTGCGCTGCCTCCTACGGAAGCGCGATGGGCGCGCACTAGATTGGTCTGGCATGCGGGCTCGAATGAACACCCAAGGAAACCACCAGGAGACGACATGAAGATGCTTCGGATTTCGACGCAGCGGCGCGCCCAGCTATCGAGCGAAAACCTGCTCGCCCTCAATTCGCGGGACCAGGAGATCCTGCACGGCCTCAGCTTCGACGAGTCGCAGTTCCTCATCGACTGCGGCGAAGACCCGCCCGCCGATACGGCCGACCGCGAACGGTGCGGCGACCTCATCCGCAGGCACGAACGCGCCCGCCTGCGCATCGCCACCGCCGACGATGAAGGCAGCGCGAGCGAGGCAGGCCCCGCCGCGCGCAGCCGGGATTCGTTCATGCTGTGAGCTGCCGGCCCGCCCCGGCTCCGTGGCGCGGGGTCCCGTTCCTTCGCGACACGCTGGCTCTTCAGTGGTGCCGCTTGAAGTACTGGACTTCGCGCTCGTGCTGCCGGGCCTGCTCCTGCGAAGCGAAGGTGCCCAGATTGCGGCGCTTGCCGGTCTTGGGGTCGATCTTGCGGGAATACAGGCGGTATTCGCCCGAAGCGAGTTTCCGGATCATTGCGCACTCCTTTTTTCACTTGGCAGGACCAATCTGCGCCGCCGGCGCCGGCCGTCTGTCGGACGGGTTCACTTCGCTCTGAGGGAGCGCGAGTGCGGTGGCACGCGACAAGGGTTTCTGTTCCTACATTCGCTGCCTGGCCGCTCCCACAGCGGACCTGCGCTGCAAGGTCGAAACCCGAACTCTAGAGGCCTGTTTCCGGTCTCCATCGCGCAAAGGAACGAACCATGAAAACGACGCACAAGCCCGCAGCCCCGAAAAGCCGCCAGGCCGGCGCCCCGGTGCAGGACGCCATCGGCCCCCACGACGACAACCCGCCGTCGCGCGGCGCGGTACAAAGCGGCGGTACCCCCGACACCGCACCGCTGAACTTCGACGACGACGAGATCTATTCGGGCCGCTACAAGGTGCGCAGCGGCGGCACCACGCACGCCAAGGGCGGCGACAGCGGCCTGCTCGGGCCGCCGGCCGAACAGCTGTCGCCGACCAATTCGCCCAGCGACCCGGCCTTGCGGCGAGGCCGTTCGTAGGCGGGAGGCCGACCATGTTCCGGGACCGCGTCGATGCAGGCCGCCAGCTCGCGGCGCTGCTCGGCCAGTACCGCGACGCGCCGGATGCGCTCGTGCTGGCGCTGCCGCGCGGCGGCGTGCCTGTCGGTGCGGAAGTCGCGCGCGCACTGAATCTCCCGCTCGACATCATGGTGGTGCGCAAGCTGGGGCTTCCCGGCCACGAGGAATATGCGGCCGGGGCGATCGCCGCTGGCGGCGTGCGCGTGACCGGCGAGCCCTGGGCCGACCTGGCGCCCGTCTTCGAACGCGAGCAGCGGGAACTGGCGCGCCGCGAACGCGCCTACCGCGGCGGCCGGGCGCCTTGCGAGCTGGCCGGCAAGACCGTCATCCTGGTCGACGACGGCCTCGCCACCGGCCTGTCGATGCGTGCCGCGATCATCGCGGCGCGTTCGCTCGGCGCGGCGAAAGTCGTTGCCGCGGTGCCGGTCGGCGAAGCCATGGCGTGCCAGGCGCTGGCACAGCCCGCGAAGGCGAGCGAGTTCGCCGGCCGCAGCGACCTCGAGCGCATAGGCTCGCGTGCGGACGAGGTGGTCTGCATGCACATGCCCGATCCTTTCCACGCCGTGGGCGCGTGGTACGGCGTCTTCGATCCGCCCAGCGACGACGAGGTGCGCGACACCCTGGCTTCGTGGAGCCGTCCATGAGCGACCTTCATGAGGAAGGAGACAGCGAAAACGCGGCGCACTGACACTGAAGATCGGCTGTCGATTTCCCCTCTTGAAATCCTGGCGAGCGAAACTATGTTGACTTCCGTTGGAACCTGGTCAAACCGAAAAGGAGGCACTCAAATGACCATGAACCTGCTGAGGCAAATCGCCACCTCCCGCTTGCCCGTGTCCTTCTACCGGACGGAGGACATCGACAAGGTCCGGCTGCTTCGGGCCGCGGGCCTCGTAGTGGCCCTGGTGCCGTCGCCCTCCGACCCCATCGCGCTTGCGGGCACGCCGTCCGCGGCGCAGGTGCTCGCCATCACCAGCAAGGGGCGGGAAGAACTGGCGAAGTTCGACTATCCGGTGACCCGCCCGCCGCGCTGGCGCTTGCGGATGCCGCGAATCAAGACGCTCGCGCGCGCCGGTCCGGCGGCGCCGCCCCCGGCCCAGCGCGAATCGAGCAGGCTCCAGTAGCGCCTGGAGCACGGGGGCACGCCGCCGGCTTTTCGTTGTTTCTGCATTCAACTTCTTACGGAGGTTTCGCCATGTATCGATCCTTGTTTCCTCGCGACATCTTTGCGGAGATGGACCGCCTGCAGCGCGACGTGCAGCAGGCTTTCGACCTGTCTCCCTCCATCCGCGGCATTGCCTGGAACGGCTTCCCCGCGCTGAACGTGGGCAGCACCCCGCAGACGCTGGAAATCTATGCGTTCGCGCCGGGCGTGGACCCCTCTGCGCTCGAGGTCAACCTCGAGCGCGGCCTGCTGACCATCTCCGGGGAGCGCAAGAGCGCGCTCCCCGAGGAAGGCGACAAGGCCGCGGTGCACATCAACGAGCGCTTCGAAGGCGCATTCCGCCGCGTCATGACGCTGCCGGAAGACGCCGACCCCGACGCCGTGAACGCCAGCATGAGCGATGGCGTGCTGCACATCACCGTCCAGCGGCGCGCGTCCGCGCAGCCGCGCCGGATCGCCATCCAGTAGCGAGCCGGAGGAACCCCTAACGAACCGAACGAAAGGAGCCACACCATGAAACGCGATCTCCAGACCTCGTCGGCCGCCGAACCGGGCAAGCTCGCACAGAGGGACTCGTCTCGCCATGCCGAGGCCGCGCTGACGCCGGCCGTCGACGTGATCGAGGACAGCGGCGGCATCACGCTCTACGCCGACCTGCCCGGCGTGAGCCGCGACAGGCTGAACCTCCACGTGGAAGCTGCGACGCTGACCATCGAAGCCGAGTCCAGCCTGACAACGCCCGAGGGCCTCAACTCCAGCCACACGGAGGTGGGCCTCGCGAGGTTCAGGCGGGTGTTCACGCTGAGCAAGGAGCTTGACACCCAGAACGTCACCGCCGAACTGGCGCAGGGCGTGCTGCGGCTGCGGATTCCCAAGGCTGCGCACGCGAAGGCGCGGCGCATCGAGATCCAGGCCGCCTGAGGGCTTGCACGGCGCCCCCGCTCCCGCGGCGGGCGCCGCGCAGGAAATGCCCGTACCGGGGTTGCCGGACTTGGGCGCAAAATCGCTCCTCCCGAATGCCGCACTTTCCCTGCGAGCCCGAATGCCCGATTCCCAGACCTCCGGTGCCCCTGCGCCGTCCTCCGCACCCGCGACGCTGGCGCCAAGTTCACTGAGTTTCCCCGTCGTCGGCCTTGCCGGATCGGCCGGCGGAATGGAAGCGCTGATGCGCTTCTTCGAGCACATGCCCGAGCGGCCGGGCATGGCCTTCGTGGTGATCCTGCACCTGTCGCCGGACCATGAAAGCAGCGCCCCCGAGATCCTGCAGCGCACGACGGCCTTGCCCGTGGCCCAGGCGACCGGCACGATGCCGATCGAGGTCGATCACATCTACGTGATTCCGCCCGGCGTCGAACTGACGATGAACGGCGGCAACCTGCAGGTCACGCAGGGCGAGCGGCCCTATGGACGCGCAACCGCGGCGGACGTCTTCTTCCGCATGCTGGCGCAGGTGCACCGCGAGCGCGCGGTCAGCATCGTCCTGTCGGGCACCGGCAGCGACGGCGCGGTCGGGCTCACCCGAATCAAGGAGCATGCGGGCCTGACCATGGCCCAGTCGCCGGAGGACGCGACCTACGGTGGAATGCCGCTGGCCGCCATCGCCACCGGCATGGTCGACTTCGTGCTTCCGGCCGACCAGATGGGCGAGCGGCTGGTCGATGTATGGCGCAACGCGCGCCACATCCAGCTTCCCCACGCGTCCGAGGTGGGCGCTTTCGTGGAGGAGCCGGAGGGCCTCGCCTCGTCGCTGCTCGCCGAGAAGGCGCTGCAGGAGGTCATGGCGCTGCTGAAGACCTACACGCGGCACGACTTCCTCCATTACAAGCGCGCCACGGTGCTGCGCCGCATCGAGCGCCGGCTGCAGGTGAACCGGCTGGCCGACCTGCCGGCCTACCGCGACTTCCTTCGGGAGCACCCGGAAGAGGCCGCGCCGCTGCTGCAGGACATGCTGATCAGCGTGACCAACTTTTTCCGGGACCGCGATGCCTTCGAGGCATTGTCCGGAGAGGTCATCGGGCCGCTGGTGGAGCGCAAGCAACCGGGCGAGCAGCTGCGGGTCTGGGTGGCAGGGTGCGCGACCGGGGAGGAGGCGTACTCCGTCAGCATGCTGCTGCGCGAGCACGCCGATCGTTTGTCGAAGCCGCTGGACATCCAGGTCTTCGCAACCGACGTCGACGAGCGCGCCATCGCCACGGCCCGCAAGGGCGTGTATGCGCAGGGCATCGCGGAAGACATCGCGCCGGGCCGGCTGCGGCGGTACTTCCTGAAGGACCGCGACCAGTTCCGCGTGTCGGCCGCGGTGCGCGAGCCGGTGCTCTTCGCGCAGCACAACCTGCTGAGCGATCCGCCGTTCTCCAGGCTCGACATGATCTGCTGCCGCAACCTGCTGATCTATCTCGATCGCGACGCCCAGGCCCGCGTGCTCGGGATGTTCCGCATCGCGCTCAAGCCGGGCGGCTTCCTGTTCCTCGGCACCTCCGAGTCGACCGACGCGGCCGCGAACCTGTTCGCCGCCGTCGACAAGCGCCACCGCATCTTCCAGGTCAACCCCGAGTTTCCGCCCGCACGGCACGTGCCGGTGATCAGCGAGGCGCCGACCGCGCTGCCGACCGGCCCCGTCATGCAGGCACTGCGTGCAGCCAGGCGCAATGGCGGCGAACGGCCCAGCCTCGCCGAGCTGCACCAGCGCGCGCTGGAGCAGTTCTCGCCGCCCAGCGTGCTGATCGACAGCGACCACAACGTGCTTCACCTGTCCAACGGCGCCGGGCGCTTCCTCGAGCGCGCGAGCGGCGAGCCTTCGGACAACCTGCTGAACAACGTGCGCCCGGACATCCGGCTCGAGCTGCGCACCGCGCTGTTCAAATCGGCGCAGTCGTCGCACAGCGTCGAGGCGCGGCTCGTGCTGCGCCAGGAAGACGGCCGGCAGGTGTTCCTGAACATCACCGTGCGACCGGTGCAGCAGGAGCCGGGGAGCAGGCAGCTTATCCTGGTGGTCTTCGACGAGGTCGAGGAGAGCACGCGGCCGGACGATGGCGCACCGCCCGACGCCGCGCGCGAACAGCTGGTCGCCCAGCTCGAGGAGGAAATCAGGCAGCTCAAGCTCCACCTGCAGGACACCATCGAGAGCTCCGAGACATCGACCGAGGAACTGAAGGCCTCGAACGAGGAGCTTCAGGCCATCAACGAGGAACTGCGCTCGGCCAGCGAGGAACTGGAGACGAGCAAGGAAGAGCTCCAGTCGATGAACGAGGAGCTGGTGACCGTCAACTTCGAGCTCAAGATCAAGGTCGAGGAATGGGAGCACATCAACGACGACCTGCAGAACCTGATCGCCTCGTCCGAGATCGCCACCGTGTTCGTCGACAGGAGCATGCACATCAAGCGCTACACGCCGCATGCGAGCAACCTCTTCAACCTGATCCCTTCGGACCTGGGACGCTCGCTGTTCGACATCACGACCCGGCTCGACTACCCCGAGCTGGCCGAGGACACGGCGTCGGCCTTCAGGGAATTGCGCGCGAGCGAGCGCCACGTGAAGAGCGCCGACGGGCGGCATTTCCTCGCGCGCATCCTTCCGTACCGGACGGCCGAGGACCGGATCGAGGGGGCCATCCTCAACTTCTTCGACATCACCGAATTGCGGGCCGCGGAAGAGCGCGTGCGTGCGGGCGAGGAGCGGCTGCGGCGGGCGGCCGCGACGACGAGCGACTTCGCCATCATCACGGCCGACCCGCAGGGCATCGTCACCAGCTGGAATCTCGGTGCCGAGCGCATCTTCGGCTACGGCGAGGCAGAGATGATCGGCAGCCCGATCGCGACCATCTTCACGCCCGAGGACCGCGCGCACGGCGTACCCGAAGCGGAAATGCGCTGCGCGGCGCAGTCCGGCCGCGCCGAAGACGAGCGCTGGCACCAGCGAAAGGACGGCACGCGCTTCTTCTGCAGCGGCGTGATGACGCTGCTGGACGACAGGGCGGGAGGCGGCTTCGCCAAGATCGCGCGGGACATGACCGGCACCAAGCGGCACGAGCTCACGCTGGACCATCTGCTGGTCAAGGAAAAAAAGGCGAGCCTGAACGCCCAGATGGCCAACGAGCTGAAGGACAGGTTCCTCGCGGTGATGTCGCACGAGCTGAAGCAGCCGCTCAACCTGATCCAGATGAACGCGGAACTGCTGCTGCACCTGCCGGTGGCCATGGAAAACGCCAAGGTCCGGCGGGTGAGCGAGACCATCAAGCGCGCCGTCGGCAGCCAGACCCGCATCATCAACGACCTGCTGGACCTCTCGCGCATCCGCACCGGCAAGTTGCGGCTGAACCGGGTGCGCGTCGACCTGGGCGAGATCGTGCAGGCTGCCGCGAATGCCGCCGTTGCAGCCGCGCCCGAGAAGAAGCTGGTGCTGGAGACGCACTGCGAACCGGGCACCGAGTGCCATGGCGACCGGGTGCGCGTGGAGCAGATCGCCTGGAACCTGCTGAGCAACGCCGTCAAGTTCACGCCCGCGGGCGGGCGCATCTGCGCCCGCGTGGAGGCCGAGGGCGGATTCGCCAGGCTCACCGTGACGGACAGCGGCTGCGGCATCTCCAGCGAGTTCCTGCCGCATGTGTTCGGCATGTTCAACCAGGCCGTCGACGAGGCAGCGCCGTCCAACGCCGGGATGGGCATCGGCCTGGCCCTGGTGCAGGAACTCGCGCATGCCCACCAGGGGCGGGTCAAGGCGTTCTCGGCCGGCATCGGGAAAGGGTGCGAGTTCAGCGTGTGGCTTCCGCTCGAAGGCAAGGGCGCCGAGCAGGCGGCAACGCAGGCACAGGCGCAGGCCGAGGTCGATTTCAAAGGTTGGCGCGTGCTGGCGGTGGATGACTACGCCGACGCGCTGATTCCGTTCGCGGAGGTGCTGCGGCTGGAAGGCGCGACCGTCGACGTCGCGGAGAGCGCCAGGGAAGCGCTGGATCTGCTCGAGAAGAACACCTACGACCTGCTCGTGTCCGACCTCGGAATGCCGCAGATGGATGGCTTCGAGCTCATCGCGGAGGTGCGCCGCCGGCCCGCGACGCGCGAGCTGCGCTCGATCGCGATGTCGGGCCTGGGCCGGCGCGCGGATGTGCGCCGCGCGCTCGAGGCGGGCTTCAATGCGCACCTGCCGAAACCGGCGTCGATCGACGAGCTGAAGACCATCGTCGGCGGGCTCTAGACACCCGTCGCGGGCGTCAGAGGCAAAGCTCCACCTCCACGTGCGGGCCGCGCGGCGGCGATTCCGCCGAAACCACGATGCGGTTGCCGATGCGCTGGAACCTCAGGTCCACAAGGCCCTGGCCGACCTTCAGCCGTTCCACGCGCAGCTGCTCGATGTTCGCCGGCAGGCGCGGTTGCACGATGCGCACCTTGTTGCGGATGCCGTCGATCTCCACGCCCAGGCAGGCCTGGACCAGCATGAACGCCGAACCCGCTGCCCATGCCTGCGGCAGGCATGCGACCGGGTAGGCCACGGGGGCCTGGCCGGGCTGGCGGTCGAAGCCGCAGAAGAGTTCCGGCAGGCGCATGCCGAAATGCGCGGCGGATTCGAAGAGCTCGTCGAGGATGCGCATCACGCCCTCGCGCTCGCCGTACCGCGCCAGGCCCGCCGCGCACAGGGCGGTGTCGTGCGGCCACACCGAGCCGTTGTGGTAGGACATGGGATTGAAGCGCACGGCCTCCGTGGGCAGCGTGCGAACGCCCCATCCGGAGGTGAACGAGGACGACATCAGTTGCCGCCCCACCGCCGCGGCACGGTCCTGGTCCGGCAGGCCGAAGAACAGCAGATGGCCGGCGTTGGAGGCGCGGACGCGGCAGGGCAGCCCCAGGCCGTCGACGGCCAGTGCATAGAACTGCTGGTCCTCGAGCCAGAAGCATCTCTCGACCGCCTCGAGCACCGCCTCGGCGCGCCGGCGCCAGCGCCCCGCGGCCGCGTCGCCGCGCCATTCGGCCATCGTCGACATCGCAAGGAACGCGTCGTACGCGTAGCCCTGCACCTCGACCAGCGCAATGGGCCCCACGGGCGTGCGCCCGTCGGCGTGGAAGATCGAATCGTGGCTGTCCTTCCAGCCCTGGTTGACGAGGCCGCTGGCCTCGCCGCGCTGGTAGGCCAGCAGCCCCTCGGGGTGGCGCGACATGTTGCGCTCCATCCAGTCGCAGGCGGCGCACAGCGAGGGCCAGATGCGCGCGATGGCGGCGTGGTCGCCGGTGCGCCGCGCATAGGCGCCCGCGAGCGCCACGAACAGCGGCGTGGTGTCGACGCCGCCGTAGTACTCGCCGAAGGGCAGCTCGTCCACGGCGGCCATTTCGCCCTTGCGGGTCTCGTGCATGATCTTCCCCGGCTCGGAGTCGCGGAAGGTGGAGGTCTGGCGCGCCTGTCTCGCCGACAGGAAGGTGAGCACGCCCTCGGCCAGCCGCGGATCGATCCATAGCGTCTGGAACGAGGTCACGATCGCGTCGCGCCCGAAAGGCGTGGAGAACCAGGGGATGCCGGCGTACGGATAGGGCCCGGTGGGCAAGTCGGTGGTCAGCAGCGCCAGGTCTGCGCGCGAGCGCTCCAGCCATGCCTGGAACAGGCGCCCCGAACTCTGCAGGCGGGCGCCCCTGCGCTGCCGCGCGCGCATGCGCCACCGCGCGAGCGTGCAGGCTTCGCGAAATCGCTGCGGAGTCGGCCGCGCGGGCTGCTCGCCCACTTCGACATGCAAGGTCCATTCGCCGTGTGCGGCGAGCCGCACATCGAATTCGGCGCTGCCGGCGTCCATGCTGCGCGGGGTCATGGAGAAATCGATGCAGGCGCTGCGCAGGAGGGTGTCGAGCCCGCGATAGCGAAGCGTCGCGCCGTCGGGGCGCACTTCGGGGGCGTCGAAGTCGCCACGCCGGGCGCGGCGCTGCCCGCGCACCTCGAACATGTCGCGGAAGTCGGCGCCGAAGCGCAGGCCCAGCGGCACGTGGGCCGCCTGCTCGCCGTAGTTCACGAGGCGGATGCGTTCGAAGAGGCGGGCGTTCCACAGGAAGCGCTTGCGCTCCAGGTGGATCACGCCCTGCGGCATCGACGTCGAGCCGAGCACGGGCAGCGGATGGTTCGTGAGGTTCGCGATGAAGAACACGTTGTCCTGGCTCACGCCGCTGGAAAGCAGCGATGGCCGCTGCGCGTCGAGGCTCAGCGCGAAGGTCGAGAGCATGCGCGTGTCGTTGTGGAACAGTCCGTCGACGCCGCCGCCCACGTCGCCCAGCGCGTCCATCACGAAATAGGTGTCGCCTTCCTTCAGGACGAAGGCCTGCTGCACGGCGCGCTCCGTGGCCGGCTCGGCCTGGTCGGCGGCGGTGGCTTCTGCATCGGTGCTCATGTCTCAGGCCGCTTTCTGGAGAACCGGCAGCGGCGGCTGCTTCTCCGGCAGGGGGCTGCCGCCGCCCACGAGGCGCGCATAGAGCTCCAGGTAGGCCTTGGCCATGGCGCGCGCGGAGAAGCGGCTGTCGAAGGCCTGCCGCACGAGGCGGCGGTCGAGCCGGTCGATCTCGTGCACCGCCGCGACGGCCTGCGCCTCGCTCTCGACGATCACACCGCTCACGCCGTCCTCGACGATCTCGGGCACCGATCCGCAGCGCCAGCCGATCACCGGCGTGCCGCAGGCCATGGCTTCGATCATCACGAGCCCGAAGGGCTCCGGCCAGTCGATGGGAAACAGGAGCGCGCGCGCGCCGCCGAGGAAGGCCGCCTTGTCCTCGTCGCCGATCTCGCCGATGAAATCGACCAGCGGGTCGTCGAGCAGGCGGCGGATCTCCTGCTCGAAATAGTGCCGGTCGGCGGGGTCCACCTTGGCGGCGATGCGCAGCGGCAGGCCCGCCTTCCTGGCGATCGAGATGGCGCGGTCCGGCCGTTTCTCGGGCGAGATGCGGCCGAGGAACGCCAGGTAGCCGCCCGTGCCCTGTCCGAACGCGTAGGCCGATTCATCGATCCCGTGCGGCACGTTCGCGAGCCAGTTGGCGAAGGGCAGGGGGCGGCGCTGGTGGCGCGAGATCGATGCCAGCGGATACCTGTTCCAGCGCATGTAGGCCTCGGGCAGGTCGGCGATGTCGAGCCGCCCGTGCAGCGTGGTCAGCGTGCGCTCGGCCATGTCCTCGAAGAACGGGAAGTGCACCAGGTCGACGTGGAAATGAAGCACGTCGAACTCGCCAGCGCGGCGCCGAACCTCGTGGAGCATGGTCAGGTGGCTGGCCAGGTCCGACTTCAGTGGCGCGGGGTCCAGCCGCAGTGCCTGGGCGCGCATCGGCACCACCTTCGCGCGGCTGCGCGCGTCGGCACAGGCGAACAGCGTGACCTCATGGCCGAGGTCCGCCAGCGCATTGGCAAGGTGCGCGACGACTCTTTCGGTGCCGCCATAAAACCTGGGTGGAACGGCTTCGTACAGTGGCGCAATCTGCGCGATCTTCATTGTCAAGACGATCTCCTCGAAAGGGATGAATGAACAAGGAACGCGGCGGATACGGATAGGGGCGGCAGGGGCGGCGCCTGCGGCCCATTATTCGGTCTCGGCCGCTCGAATTCAAGGTTCGCCCATGCCGCGATTCCGGCCATCGGCCACCTCCTCGCGCTCGCCTTCGGGCACGCCCGCATGGCCGCGCCTGCGGCGTTCGGCGAGCGCGCGCTCCAGCGTGGCCTGGCTCTGTCTCGCAGCCGCCTCGCACTTCTGGTGCAGCACGACCAGTTCCTTGTCGGTGAGCTTCTCGATGCCCATGAATTCGTCCTGCGCGTCGGACGAGCGGATGAGTTCGTCGAGCTTGGTCTGCAGCGCCAGGCCGTCGCGGTTCTGGGTGTTCTGGATCAGGAACACCATCAGGAACGTCACGATCGTCGTACCGGTATTGATGATCAGCTGCCAGGTCTCCGAGAAGCCGAACATGGGCCCCGTGGCGGCCCACACCACCACCACCGCGACGCAGAGCAGGAAGGTCGTCGGGCTCCCCGCGATGCGCGCGACGTGGTTGGCGAACGAAGCGAAGAGTCGGTCCATGGGCGTATTCCTCCTGGGGCCCCGATGCTGGTTGCGCCGGCCCCATGGAGGCGTCGTCCGGAAGCGACGGCCACCGCGTCCCGGAATCCCGTCTTCGCGTCGGAGCGCACCCATACCGGCCGGGCTTTTTTTCCCGCCGCGCCCGTGTGGCCGGCCCTAGTCCGCCGCTCCTACAGGCGCTGACCCCGGGCTCCCACACACGGCGGTGCGGCGCTTGGATAGACCGGCAATCTGATCCGAAGCCGAACCATATCCAGGAGTCCTTCCATGAGCACCCCCACTTCCAGCAGCACCCCGGACGAGGACCGCGCCTTCCGTTTCCCCACGTCGGAGGATCACTCCGCTCCACCCGCGCACAGCGGCGGGACGCCCCCTGCCCGGGCCGTGACCGAGATGCCGCACGAGGACGCGATCGACCACGGCATCGAAGAGTCGTTCCCGGCGAGCGATCCGGTGTCGGTGAGCGTGTCGAAGTCGATGCCGGTGTCCGCGGCGCCCGCACCGGCGCGCGCCACCGCGCAGCGCACGCCGCCCCGCCCGGAGATGCCGGGGCTGGCAGCGGGCATCGTCGCGGCGGGAGGCGCCCTGGCACTGGCCGCCGCGGCGGGCTATCTCGTGGCGAGGCGCAGGCACTGAGGCCCGGGGTCGCCGATCCCGTTGCTTCCACCTTGCCGTCCAACAGCAAAACAGCAAAACAGCAAAACAGCAAAACAGCAAAACAGGGAGATTTCATGCGCTTCGTGATGTTCTGCCATTCACTCGTTTCCGATTGGAACCATGGCAATGCTCACTTCTTGCGCGGCATCTGCAGCGAGCTTGTCGCGCGAGGCCACGAAGTGGCCGTGTACGAACCGCGCCGCGGCTGGAGCCGAGCCAACCTCGAGGCCGGACACGGCCGCAGGCCCGTGGAAGGCTTCGCGCGCGCCTACCCCGAACTGCGAAGCACGCCGTACGATCGCGCGACGCTCGACCTCGATGCCGTGCTCGACGGTGCGGACGTCGTCCTCGTGCACGAATGGAATGAGCCTGCGCTGGTGCGCCGCATCGGCCTGCACCGGCGCGACGGCGGCCGCTACCGCCTGCTGTTCCACGACACGCATCACCGCGCGGTGACGGACGAAAGATCCATGGCCGCCTACGACCTCGCCCATTACGACGGCGCGCTGGCCTTCGGCGATGTGATTCGCGACCTGTACCGCAGCAAGGGTTGGACACGCGAGGCGTGGACGTGGCACGAGGCCGCGGACGTGCGGCGTTTTCATCCACGCCCCGAGGTGGCACGCACCGGCGACCTGGTGTGGATCGGCAACTGGGGCGACGACGAGCGCGTGGCCGAGATCGACGAATTCCTGCTCGGACCGGTGCGCGACCTCGGCCTGAAGGCCCTGGTGCACGGCGTGCGTTACCCCGATCCCGCGCTCGACCGCCTGAGCGGGGCCGGCATCGAGTACGGCGGATGGATCGCCAACTACAAGGTGCCGCTCGTGTTCGCGCGCCACCGTGTAACGGTGCACCTGCCGCACCGGCCCCACGTGGAAGCGCTGCGCGGCGTTCCCATCATCCGCACGTTCGAGGCGTTGGCGTGCGGCATTCCACTGGTGAGCGCGCCCTGGCACGACACCGAGGGGTTGTTCACGCCGGGCCGCGATTTCCTCGTCGCGAACGACGGCACCGCAATGCGCCAACACCTGCACGACGTGCTCGGGGACCGCGAATTCGCCGATTCGCTGGCGCAGCACGGCCTTGCCACGGTGCTCGCCCGCCACACCTGCGCGCACCGCGTGGACGAGTTGTTCGCCATCCTCGCGCAACTCGATCCGGGCGACTCCTCCATTTCCGCGGGGAGGCTGGTTGCATGAAGCGGCGGTTCCCGCCCGCGGGATGCTGCGCCTCGGAGAAGGCTTACAGCCGCCATCGGGTGTAGACGACACGGGCCGCACGCGAGCGGCACACGATGAAGCTTCATTGCGATTTTTCCTTTTCTTCAACCCCGCCGGCGCCGCGGCTGCCCGGCATTTGCATGGAGCGATTTCATGACCAGCTACACCCACACAACCACCGGCACCACTACGAGCGTCATTCCCAACGACCAGGTCGTGGACGTGCTCGACGATCTCCTGGAAAACACGCGCGACGGCGAGTACGGCTTCCGCGCCTGCGCGGAAGAGGTCGACTCGGCGCAACTGAAGCAGGTGTTCCGGGAGCGCGCCGGCCAGTGCGCCAGCGCTGCATCGGAACTGGCGGGGCTCATCCGGCAGTACGGAGGCGAAGTCGATGACGGCGGCACGGTCGCCGGCGCGATGCACCGCGGCTGGGTGCACGTGAAGGGCAAGGTCGGCGCGGACAGCCCGCTGTCCATGCTGGAGGAATGCGAACGCGGCGAGGACGCGGCGGTCGCGCGCTATCGCAAGGCGCTCAAGCAGGAACTCCCGGCGGATGTGCGTGCCGTGGTGCAGCGCCAGGCCGACGGTGCCCAGCGCAACCACGACCAGATCAAGTCCCTGCGCGACCAGATGCGCAGTGCCAAGGCCTGAGCTGGAGCCATGCGGAGAGCCGCCCTGGACTGCCGCGCTCATGCGGCAGACCGGCAGGCGGCCTTCGCGTCCCGCCTCAGATGAAAGGCACCCCGCCCGTCACCGGAATGGTGGCGCCTGAGATGTAGCTTGCCTGGTCCGAGGCGAGAAGCACGTACACGGCCTGCAGCTCGGCCGGTTGGCCGGGGCGCTTCAGCGGCGTCTGGCTGCCGAATTCCCTCACCTTGTCGGGCGGCAGCGTGGAAGGAATGAGCGGCGTCCAGAACGGACCGGGCGCCACGCAGTTCACCCGGATGCCCTTTTCGGCGAGCAGTTGCGCCATGCCGCCGGACATGTTCTGGATCGCCCCCTTCGTGGCCGCGTAGGCCACGAGGGTCGCGTTGGGCTTGTCGGCGTTGACCGAGGCCGTGCTGATGATCGAGCTGCCCGGCTTCATGTGCGCGGCCGCTGCCTTGCTGAGGAAGAAAGTGGCGTAGACGTTGGTGCGGAAGGTCCGGTCGAACTCTTCCTCGGAGATCTCGTCCAGCGACTTGTGGCTCATCTGGAATGCCGCGTTGTTCACGAGCACGTCGAGCTTGCCGAAGCGCTCGATGGCCGTGTCCACGAGCCGCCGGCAGTGCGCTTCCTCGCGGATGTCGCCTGCCACGCAGACGCAGCTGCGCCCCGCGCGCTCGACCCATTGAGCGGTGACTCGGGCGTCTTCCTCTTCTTCGGCCAGGTAGGAGATGAGCACGTCGGCGCCCTCGCGCGCGAAGGCGAGTGCGACGGCGCGCCCAATGCCGCTGTCCCCGCCCGTGACCAGGGTGGCCTTGCCCTGCAGCTTGCCGCTTCCCACGTACGAGTTCTCGCCGGAGTCGGGCGGCGGGTCCATGCGGGACTGGAGTCCGGGCGGCTGCTGTTCGGGGGTGGAAAACGGCGGGCGCGGCGCCGCTTTGCGTGGGTCGGTCATGTGCGTTCCTTTCGAGGTGAAAGGTGTGTTCTTCATCCGCCCAGCTCGCAGGGATGTAGGAGCGCTGCGCTTTTTCGATGCAGGCGAATGAGCTGGCAACCAGCAACGCCGCGAGCCCGGTTTTTCGACGGCAGCCGACCGCCGCGTCCGCATCTGTCCGACATGGCGCGCGCCGCCTGGGCCGAACCTTGGCTTGGCCCGGACGACCGGCGCTCGCGATGGCCGATTTCCGGAAGTGCACCAGGAAGCGCGCCGACCGATGCACCCCGGGAGCCCGGGCCCCGCCCGTTGCGCGCCGCAACGGAACTCCTGCCGAAACGCAAGGAAGGACTCTGATGACCCAGGAACTCTTCGATCGATGCATTGCCGCGTGCAATGCCTGTGCCACTGCATGCGGCCGTTGCGCGGCCGCATGCCTGCGCGAACCGGACGTGAAATCATTGGCCGCGTGCATCGCGCTGGACACCGACTGTGAGGCCATGTGCAGGCTCTGCGCATCGCTGATGGCCCGCGGCAGCGTGCACGCCAGAGCCGCCTGCCGGCTGTGCGCCGAGGTCTGCAGTGCCTGCGGCGACGAATGCGCCAGCCATGACCACGATCACTGCCAGGCGTGCGCGACGGCCTGCAGGAGCTGCGCGCAGGAGTGCCGCAACATGGCGGCGAGCGCACCCTGAGGACGTCGCGGCGCAGCCGGTACCCGGGCGTATGGAAGCGCCATGCCGGGCGAAACACGCATCGGGATCTCCGGATGGAAATACGCGCCGTGGCGCGGCAAGTTCTATCCGCGGGGGCTTGCGCAGCGCCGCGAACTCGAATTCGCGTCGAGGAAGGTGTCGACCATCGAGATCAACGGCTCCTTCTACTCTTTGCAGAGACCCGAGTCGTATGAGGCGTGGCGAGAGCAGACGCCGGAGGACTTTCTCTTCGCGGTCAAGGGTTCGCGCTACATCACGCACATGATGCGTCTGGAGGACGCGGAGATTGCCTTGGCGAACTTCTTCGCTTCGGGCGTGCTCGCGCTGGGCGCCAAGCTGGGGCCGGTGCTGTGGCAACTGCCGCCGCGCCTGGCCTACGACGCCGAGCGCATCGACGCCTTCCTGTCGGTACTGCCGCGCGATGGTCGCTCGGCACTGGGGCTTGCGCAATTGCACGACGAGCGCGTCGACGGGCGCGGCTTCCTGCAAGCGCCGCGCGGGCTTCGCATCAGGCACGCGATCGAAGTGCGGCATCCGAGCTTCGCCACGCCCGACTTCGTGGCGATGCTGCGCCGCCACGAGGTCGCGCTCGTGGTCGCCGACACGGCCGGGCGGTGGCCGCTGATCGAGGACATCACCGCCGATTTCGTCTACCTGCGGCTGCACGGCGACAAGGAACTCTATGCGAGCGGCTACGGCGACGAAGCACTCGCGAAGTGGGCCGCGCGCATCGATGCATGGCGCCATGGCCGGCAGCTGGCAGGAGCGAGGCTGGCCTCGCCGCGTCCGGCGCGGCGCGGCATGCGCGACGTGTTCTGCTATTTCGACAACGACATCAAGGTGCATGCCCCGCACGATGCCGCCCGGCTCGCGCAGCGCCTGGGAGCCGGTGTGCCCGAGGCGTAGGACGGACCGATCACGCGCTTCAGATGGCAGCCTTCACGGCCCGTCTTCCCACGGTCCGATAAATCCCGGCACACAACAACCGGAAGGAAGAAGCGTGAAGAAATCCATCTGGAAACTCTACGGATATGGCTGGGTCACTCTGGGCTTCTTCCTGGTCTCGCTGCTCGGGCATTGGGTGTTCGGCTGGTTTGCCTACGTGGACGAACAGAAGCAGTTCGGCCACCCCGTCGAGTTCGCAGGCTATGCGATGCAGATGGGCCGCGACACGCTGGAGAACTGGCAGTCAGAGTTCTTGCAGCTGCTATGGCAGATCGGCGGATTGGCCTTTCTCCTGTACGTCGGCTCTCCTCAATCGAAGGAGGGCAACGACCGGGTGGAGGCGAAGATCGACGCCATCCTCGCGGCGGTCGATCCGAAGAACGCCGAAAAGCTGATCGACGAAATCGACCGCGAGTACGAAGGGCGCGACACCGATCCGCGCTGGGCGGCTGCGCGCGAGCGTGCGCAGTAGGCCGCCACGTCTCAGGTGGCGTACTGCAGTTGCTTCTGGACGATCGGGAGCAGCTTCACGGCCAGGGCCTTCAGCTCCGGGTCCTTCGCCGTCGACTGGGTCTTCTGCAGCAGCTCGACGGTCGCCTTGTGCTGGCCGAAGCCGGACTGCGACATGTACTGCCGGTCGAAGGCTGCGCCCTTGAGCGCCTTGAGTTCGGCGAGGGCGACGGCGTATCGTGCGCCCGGACCCGAAGGCAGCCGGATGTTCTTTTCCCTTGCGAACAGTTCAGTTTCCTTCATGGCCTGCGTGTGGTTGTCGACCATGGTTCGCGCGAACTGCCGGATCTGGTCGCTCTGCGCTCTCTCGAGGGCGAGCTGGCCCGATTCGATCTCCGCCAGATTGGCCTCGGCAATGTCGCGCAGCAGGGCGCTGTCGGCCGGATCGAGCTGCCCGGCGGCGGCCTGCGCCTCGATGGCCGGCGCATCGGCGGCGACCAGGATTCCGTGGCGTTGCGAATGCGTTGCCATCGACGAGGTCAGCAGCACTGCCAATATCGCCAACGTGCCGAGAACATGGAGGTGGAACGGGCGGTGGTGGTGGATGAGGATTCGATGTCGCCGTATTTGCATGCGAGCCTCCTGCAACACTTGGACGAGGCCATCGTAGGGATCGTCTCGCGCGAGCGCACGACGCCACACCCCCATGCGGATGTAGGCAGTCGCCGCCAATGGCCGCCGCGGTTGCCGGGCGAATCGTTCAGAACTCGCCCTGTCCCCCGGTGCGGTCGTGGACCCACCGCATGGCCTGTTGCTCTCCATGGCGCAGCGCCTCGGCCTCGCTTGCATAAGCGGCGTTGTCCGTGTCGGCGGGAAGCCTGGTGTCCTTTTCTCCCGGATCGTCCGGACGGCAGAACACGACCGGCCTGTAGAGGCCGCGATCGATGCGCTGGGTGCCGCAGGAAACGATCCATCCGCGGTATGCGAACGTGAGAAGCCGATCGACGACATCGCTCGAGTCGGGTGTGCCCGGTGAGCCGGGAATGCTGGCAGTCATGGAAGTCCTTCGGGGTCGAAACTGGGCAGTCTTCAATCTGCAGGATTCACGGGCCGCGCGTGTGAGAAACGGCCCATCGCTCGTGTCAGTCCTTCGCCTTGCGCGGCAGCGCAATCCCCAGATCCTTCAGCCACGCCTGCCAGGCCTCGTCGCGCTGCCGGGGGTCGCCACGCAGCAATGCGGAGGGATGCAGGGTGACCAGCACGGGCCGCCCCGACGGGTCGCCGTGCCAGCGGCCGCGCTCCTTCGTCACCGCCACCTGCCGTCCGAGAAGTACGCGCGCTGCCGTGGCGCCCAGGGCGACGAGGGCAGGGGGGCGCACGAGATCGATCTCGTCCTGCAGCCAGTGATGGCAGGCTTCGGCCTCGCGCTGGGCCGGCGTCTTGTGCATGCGCCGCTTGCCGCGCAGCTCGTACTTGAAATGCTTGACCGCATTGGTCACATAGAGTTCTTCGCGCGTCCAGCCCAGTTCGTCCAACGCCCGGTCGAGGAGCTTGCCAGCCGGTCCGACGAAAGGCCGGCCCTGCACGTCCTCCTTGTCGCCGGGCTGCTCGCCGACCACCATGATGGCCGAGCGAACCCGGCCCTCGCCGCACACGGCCTGCGTGGCGCGCGCACCGAGGGGGCATTCGCGGCATCGGTCGGTCGCCTTCTTCAGCTCGAGCAGCGCCTCGCGCGTGCGTGCGACCGAAAGGCGCGTGGGCACGGCCGCTTCTCCTCTCGCGGTCGTGGCACTACGCTGGACAACGAGATCGCTGACGGTACTTTTCATCGGAAGACTCCGGGCTCGTGGTCGAGGGCAGGTGGAAAAGGCCGACGTTCTTCCGTGCGAAAGCGCGGGCCCGCCGCGCTGCGCCGCCATGCGATGTCGGACGAAGCCGCGAATGGCGCTGCCGCTGCGCACACGGGTGCTGCAAATGAAAAAATGGCCGCATGCCTTCCCGATCTGCCGCATCTCCAGGCGTGCTCGCCGACGAAAGCGCCGCGGGCCACACCGCGCTGCTGATCATCGACATGATCAGTTGCTGGGATTTCCCCGATGCGGAAAAGCTGCTCGTGCGCGCTGCGCGGATCGCGCGGCCCATCGCGGCGCTGAAGGCGCGGTGCCGCAAGGCCGGCGTGCCGGTGATCTACGCGAACGACAACCGGGGCCGCTGGCGCTCCGATTTCCGCGCACTGGTGGACCAGGCGCTGGCGCAGGGCGGCGCCGGTGCAGCGATCGCGAATGCGTTGAATCCCGACGTCGACGACTACTTCCTGCTCAAGCCCAAGCAGTCCGCGTTCTTCGGCACGCCGCTCGAACTGCTGCTGCAGCACCTGGACGCCGACCGCCTCATCCTTACGGGCGTGGCGAGCGACCAGTGCGTTCTCGTGACGGCGAGCGAGGCAGGAATGCGCGACCTCTCGGTGGTGGTGCCGCGCGATTGCGTGGCCTCCCAGTCGGCCCGGCGCAACGACATCGTGCTGCGGCAGCTGAAGGAGTTCCTGAAGCTGCCGATCACGTCCGGCGCGCGGATCCGCCTGGCGGGCCCGCGATCGCCGCGTCAGAAGCCGTAGTACTTGTTGATGGTGGCGCTGTACCGGTCGTCGTAGTCCGGCACCTGGTCGTCGGTGTAGCGCGGCGCCTTGTCGAGCATGGCCTTGTCCAGGGGCACCACGTAGCCGTCCTGCGAGGTGTCGTACTTGAGCATGCTCCAGGGAATGGGATAGCGGTCGGTGCCGATGCCGAGGAAACCGCCGAACTCCAGCACCGCATAGCGGACCTGGCCCGTGAGTTTGTCGATCATGAGGTCGTCGATCGAGCCGAGCTTGTCGCCCGATGTGTTGTAGACACTCGTCCCCTCGACGCGATCCGACGAGATCACGGTGGCAATGGAAGTGGCTGCCATGAATATCTCCTTGACGGCACTTCTGGGAAAGCGCCGGCGTTTGCTTGCAGAGCCCAGGGAGGAGGTGTCGCTCTGCGTGGGAGACGCGCGGATCGGTTGCAGCACCATCGCGCTGTAGGAGATTCCCCCATCCCCGACGGCCGGGGGTTTGCGCGGCAATTACTCCTGTGCGGCCGGTGCCCCGGATTCCTGCGGCGGCGCTTGCTGCGCCTGTTGCTGGCCTTGCGGCGTATCGGCCGAAGTGGTCTCCACGCGCGTGCCGTGGCTCCTGGGCACGATGCCTTTGACAAGGTGGCGGGGTACGTGGTGCGTCTTCACCAGCTGCGCGAGCATCTCGCTGCGCGCTGGCTCGCACGCCGGTAGAAACATGTGCAGTGCGCTCATGATGTCGTCCCCTAAATGCCAGGAGAGGAGAGCGGCCGGCCCGGCTGGAGGGCGCGGAGCCTCGGGTTCGAGGGTGACCTCTGGCGTGGTCGCCGGCATTATGAGCACCTGAATTCCGCGGCGCACATGCGGCCCCGCATCGGCCCCTCTGGCATAGATGGCTTCGGCGCGGCTGTCCCGACCGCGACCTGTCTTGGGGCCGCGGCAGTTGCCAAAAGAGCGCGGTCTGCCCCAAAATAACTTACCGTGCGACAGGTAATATTTTCAAGGACGCCCAAGGAGACATGATGACTTTCAATACGTTGCTGCTCGAGGTCAAGGACCGGATCGCGGTGCTCACGCTCAATCGCCCTCCCGTCAACGCCCAGAACGCCGAGCTGCGCAGCGAGCTGACGCAGGTGTTCGACGAGCTTTCCGATCGCGACGACGTCTCGGTCATCGTGCTCACCGGCAGTGGCAAGACTTTCTCGGCCGGCGCGGACATCCGCGAGCGGCCCAACCTCGGCGCCACGCCCGGCGCCTATGGCCGCCACAACCGCCTGGTGCGCGAGTCGTACTACGCGGTGGTGGAGTGCGCCAAGCCCGTCATCGCGGCCATCAACGGCCCGGCCATGGGCGCGGGCTTCGGCCTCGTGATGGCCTCCGACATCTGGGTGGCGTCGGAGGACGCCTTCGTCTCGATGCCCGAGATCAACGTCGGCCTGGCCGGCGGCGTGACCTTCCTGCAGGAGGTGTTCGGCCGCTCGCGCGCGCGGCGCATGTTCTACACGGGCATGAAGGTCACCGGCCAGGAGCTGTACCGCCTCGGCCTCGTGGAAGCCTGCCTGCCGGCCGACGAACTCATGCCCTACGCGATGGAGATCGCCGCCGAGATCGCCTCCAAGAGCCCGATCGCGCTGCGCCTGGCCAAGGAAGCGGCCCGCATGACGCAGGTGATGCCGTCGCGCGATGCCTACCGCTACGAGCAGGGCAACACGGTGGCGCTGTCGAAGACGGAAGACGCGAAGGAAGCGCAGCGCGCCTTCCTCGAGAAGCGCGCGCCCGTCTACACCGGACGCTGATGGCGCGCGGCACCGGGACCTTGCGCCGACATGGTGCGTGCTATTATTTTTTGATCGATTGCGGACCGATTGCATGGCTGTTCAGCCGCTGCCCCCGCAAGCTCCCACGCCAAGAATTTCAAGAGGACCTTCGCCCATGGCAACCCAGTCCAACGTCGCCGAGGCGGCAGATCCGGAACGGGGCTCCAGGCGCAAGTCCGACGTGCGCCAGGAGCAGCTGACCGAAATCGCCTGCCGGCTCTTCGCCAAGAAGGGCTACGAAGGCACGTCGCTGCGCGACATCGCCGACGAAGCCAAGATCACCAAGGCTGCGCTCTACTATCACTTCCCCAACAAGGAAGCGCTGTACGAGCGCATCGTGCTGGAGTCGATGCAGGCGCTGGTGGACTCGGTGCGCGAGGCGATGTCCCGCGGCAAGAGTCCGCTGGACAAGGTGCGCCTGTTCATGGAGTCGTCCGCCGACTTCCTGGACCGCAGCCGCAATTCCTGGATCGCGGGCTCCAACGCGTTCTGGTCCGGCAGTGAGGGCGATCCGCGCGCAGGGGCCGTCTACCTGCGCGACGAATACGAGCATCTCTTGCGCGACTGCATCGCCGAGGCCATCGCCAAGGGGGAGGTGCGCAAGGTCGACCCCGCCATCGCGGGACGCATGCTGCTGTCGATGCTCAACCACATCTGCCGCTGGCATTCGCCCAAGGGCCGCCTGAGCACCCGCGAGGTGATCGAGCAGTACCTCGACATGGCCTTCGGCGGCCTGCGCGCGACACCAAAGCGTTGAACCTTGGCGACGCTGCGGCGCCCACGCGCGCTGCATCGCCTGGAAGGGTAAACCCGATTCGTAACTTACCGGCCGTTAAGTAAACTTCCTTCGAGATCCAGCGATGCAAGTCCTTCAACGATTCCTTCTCGCGATGTGCTGCGGCGCGCTTGCCGCGGTGCCGGCCATGGCCCTGGCGTTTCCCGACAAGCCGGTGCAACTGATCGTTCCGTACGCGGCCGGCGGGCTGACCGACAACCTCGCACGCATCGTCGCCCCGGCGCTGTCGGCGCGCTGGGGCCAGCCTGTGGTAATCGACAACCGCAACGGGGGAGGCACCTCCATCGGCACCGCCGCGGCCGCGCGTGCGCCGGGCGACGGCTACACGCTGCTGCTCACCGCCTTCGGCTACATCGGCAATCCGCTGCTGATGAAGAACCTGCCCTACGATCCCGCCGCGCTGGTGCCGGTCACCATCGTGGCCGACGCGCCGAGCGTGCTGTTCGTGTCGGCCAGGCTGCCGGTGAACACGGTGCCCGAGCTGGTC
>Ga0105244_10000475_pt1 | contig 36441 bp, 29 predicted proteins | sample KBSM44metaG_FD_80423 | JGI IMG/M metagenome (GOLD analysis project Ga0105244, IMG submission 80423) | Miscanthus rhizosphere microbial communities from Kellogg Biological Station, Michigan, USA - KBS M4-4 metaG | ecosystem: Host-associated > Plants > Roots > Rhizosphere > Soil | place...
CTGGCAGGCCGCCTTCATGGCAATGGGTTCGCTGGGGCTGCTCTGGGTCATCACCTGGCGCTTGAAATACTACAACCCTGAAGATCACCCGACCGTCAGCAAGACCGAACTGGATTACATCAATCAGGAAGTAGAACCGGCGCCGGTCAAGGTGCCGTTCACCGGCATTCTGAAGATGCGTGGCACATGGGCGTTCGCGCTGGCGTATGCGATTACAGCTCCGGTTTTCTGGTTCTACCTGTACTGGCTGCCGCCGTTCCTCAATCAGCAATACAACCTGGGGATCAGCGTGACGCAGATGGGCATCCCGCTGATTCTGATCTGGCTGACGGCTGACTTCGGCAGTGTGGGTGGCGGCATTCTGTCGTCCTGGCTGATTGGTCGTGGCATGCGTGCGACGACTGCGCGCCTGTTGTCGATGCTGATCTTTGCCATCACGATCTGCAGCGTGGTGTTCGCTGCCAATGCCAGCGGGCTATGGGTGGCGGTACTGGCCATCTCGCTTGCCGTAGGTGCGCATCAGGCCTGGACCGCGAATATCTGGAGCCTGGTGATGGACTACACGCCCAAGCACATGATGAGTACCGTGTTCGGCTTCGGCGGCATGTGTGCGGCCATTGGTGGTATGTTCATGACCCAGATTGTCGGTGCCGTGTTGACCGCCACCAACAACAATTACAACGTGCTGTTCACCATGATCCCGGCGATGTACTTCATCGCGTTGATCTGGCTGTACTTCATGGCACCTCGCAAGGTTCCGACGCTCAGCGAGTGATCGTCTGACACCATCAAAAAGGTCCGGCTCACTCAGTGACCGGGCCTTTTTACTATTGTGCCCACGCTTTGCGCAGAGTGACGAAAAGTGCTCTCCCGGACGCCGCTCGTTCCTCACGCTCCGCGTGGGAATGCAGTTCTTGACGCTCCGCGTCACAAAGCGGTTCTGTGGTTTCAGGTAGATTAGGGTTCGACTCAGGTCACCTTTGTTATCACAGACGCCGCTCGTTCCTCACGCTCCGCGTGGGAATGCAGTTCTTGACGCTCCGCGTCACAAAGCGGTTCTGTGGTTTCAGGTAGATTAGGGTTCGACTCAGGTCACCTTTTCGCCCCTCGGCGACCTATTTGATGGGGCCAAAGTAGGCAAATCCCCTCGCGCCTGTTTCCGGCCCGACTTCGTCGGGTTCCTTCGCCCTGTCACTAAGGTCGCACTCTGCGTCGTCAGTGCCACCGCGATAAAAAAGCGCTTTATCTATGTAAAGTGATTGCGCGCAAGACACTACGTTGTGCTGCGGTACAGATGTGACGCAGAGCGTCACGAACTGCATGCCAACGCAGAGCATTGGCACGATAGTCAGTTAGATTTGTGTATTCGTGCGAGGGAACAGCTGATCACCCACCCTTGCGCCGCTGTTGCCAAGCCGCCGCCAGGCCGCTGAGGCAGATGATGGCGATGCCTGCCTGTGCGGTCGGTGATGGCATGTGGTCGAACACCACGAAACCCAGCAGCCCGGCAAACACGATCTGGCAATAGCTGAACGGTGCGAGCATGGCCGGGGCGGCGAAGCGGAAGGCCTGGGTCAGCAGCAAATGCGCCGACATCCCGCACGCGCCGAGCGCCAGCAGAAACGGCAAGTGCTTGAGCGCCGGCACTTCCCAGAAGAACGGCACCAGTGCACTCATCAACAGGGTATTGAACAACCCCGCGAAAAAGTTGCTGGTGGTCGGACTGTCAAACGGGCTGACCAGCCGCGTCAGGAGTTGATACAGCGCAAAGCACAAGGCTGACGACAGGGGCAACAGAATCGCCGGGGTAAACAGCTCGCCCCCCGGATGAATGATGATCATCACCCCGACAAACCCGACGACCACTGCTATCCACTGCCCACGCGTGACACGCTCATGCAACAGCGGCACCGATAACGCGGTAACGAGCAACGGCGCAAGAAAGTTGACCGCCGTCGCCTCTGCCTGCGGGATGAACATCAGGCTGCTGGTAAACAGCAGACTGGTGCCCAGCAAGGCCAGGGCGCGCAAGACCTGCAGGCCAGGACGCTTGGTGCGCAACACCCGCAACCCCGCTGACGGCATGAAGATGCAGGCCATCAACAGCGTATGCACCAGATAGCGTGCCCAGACCACCAGAATGATCGGATAGAAGCCGGACAGGTATTTGGACAGCGTGTCATGACTGGCAAACAGAAAGGTCGCCAGAAGAATGAAGCCAATACCTTTGAGAGGTTGATTGACGCCGGACAACGGCGTGCTGGCAGTGCTCATTGCGCTTCCTTGTTCAAGTTTCAGCAGCCTGACAGCGTGGCCGAAAGCGCCAGCGCCCGCTGCTCATATCGACAGACACGTGAGCATCGCACACCCGTTTGCAGCGCTTCGCAGAAAATGTTCGAACCGGTTCATTAACGTTCGATAATCGCCCAGAACAGCTGTTTCACAATTGCACAGCGCTTTCCGGCATTTCACTATCGCAGCCAGCTACACGACTCAATAACTACAAAAAAGGTCTGCTCCATGCGCGTGAATTCCCCCTGCAAACTCCTTTGCGGCCTGTCAGCGGCCGTCGCTGCAAGCCTGACGCCCATCAGCGGCAACAGCGCCGGATTCGTCGAAGACGCCAAGGTCAATCTGAACCTACGCAACTTCTACATCAACCGCAACTTCGTCGACCCGGCCAATGCACAGAACTACGCCGAGGAGTGGACGCAGAACTTCATCCTCGACGCACGCTCCGGCTTCACCCAGGGCACCGTCGGCTTCGGTGTCGACGCGCTGGGCCTCTACTCGCTCAAGCTCGACGGCGGCAAGGGTACCGGCGGCACACAATTGCTGCCCATCCATAGCGATGGGCGCCCGGCCGACGACTTCGGCCGACTGGCCGTGGCCGGCAAGGCGCGCTTCTCGAAGACCGAATTGAAGGTCGGCGAGTGGATGCCGGTGCTGCCGATCCTGCGCTCGGATGACGGCCGCTCGCTGCCACAAACCTTTCAGGGCGGGCAGATCACCTCCAAGGAGATCGACGGCCTGAGCCTCTACGGTGGTCAGTTCCGTGGCAACAGCCCGCGCAACGACGCGAGCATGGAAGACATGTCCCTGAATGGCCGTACCGCGTTCACTTCCGACCGCTTCAACTTTGGCGGCGGCGAGTACGTGTTCAACGAAAAGCGCACCCAGGTCGGCGTGTGGTACGCCGAGCTTGAAGATATCTACCACCAGCAATATTTCAACCTGCTGCACAGTCAGCCGTTGGGCAGCTGGACGCTGGGGGCCAACCTTGGCTACTTCCAGGGCAAGGACGACGGTCAGTCGCTGGCCGGCGAGCTGGACAACAAGACCTGGTCAGCGCTGCTTTCGGCACGGCACGGTGGCAACACATTTTATGTGGGCCTGCAGAAAGTCAGCGGCGACAGCGCCTGGATGCGCGTCAACGGTACCAGTGGCGGGACGTTGGCCAACGACAGTTACAACTCCAGCTTCGACAACGCCAGGGAAAAATCCTGGCAGTTGCGCCACGACTATGACTTCGCAGCCTTGGGCGTGCCCGGCCTGACCCTCATGAACCGCTACATCAGCGGCGACAACGTGCATACCGGCGCCATCACCGACGGCGAAGAGTGGGCACGGGAAACCGAGCTGGCCTACGTGTTCCAGAGCGGCGCGTTCAAAAGCCTGTCAGTCAAATGGCGCAACTCCACCATGCGCCGCGACTACAACACCAACCAGTTTGACGAAAACCGCCTGATCGTCAGCTACCCGTTGTCGCTGCTCTGATCCAGACAGAACGCCGCCGTGGCCGATGGCGCGGCGGCGTTCTCGATCACACCCTCAATTGTCCTGCAACGACTCCACGCCCATTTCATCCCACACCGCTTCAGCGAGGTGGAACGTTGCATTGGCCGCCGGAATGCCGCAGTAGATCGCGCTCTGCATCAGCACTTCCTTGATTTCCTCACGGGTCACGCCATTGTTTTTCGCGGCCTTGAGGTGCAGGCGCAATTCGCCTTCTCGATTCATGCCGATCAGCATCGCAATGGTAATCAGACTGCGCGTGTGGCGTGGCAGCCCCGGACGGGTCCAGATATCACCCCAGGCGTGACGGGTGATCATCTCCTGGAATTCTTCATTGAACGGCGTCAGTTTGCTCAGGCTGTTATCGACATGCGCATCGCCCAGCACCGCACGGCGCACCTGCATGCCAGCTTCGTAACGTTCGTCTTCGGTCATCGGGAAATCCTTGTGTGTTCAGCCACGGCACGCTCGACCCAATGGCGAGCCTGGCCAAGGTAATGGGCCGGATCGAGCAGTCGATCCAGCTCGTCGGAAGAAAACTGCTCGCTGATCTGCGGGGTTTCGCCGAGCACCTGACGCAAATGGGCGCCCTGCTCCACCGCACGCCGGCAGCACTGTTCAACCAGATGGTGGGCAGCATCGCGGCCGATACGCTGAGCCAGCGCAATGCTCACTGCCTCGGCGAGAACCAGGCCTTTGGTGGATTGCAGATTGATCGCCATACGCTCGGCATCGACCTGCAGGCCGGGTATCACCTGCAACGCCTGCTGCAGCGAACCGGAAACCAGGCAGCACAGCTCCGGCAAGGTCTCCCACTCGGCATGCCACAGGCCCAGACTGCGCTCGTGCTCCTGCGGCATGGCGGTCAGCATCGTGGCGACCAGCCCCGGTGCACGGGTGGCGGTGCTGATCATGACCGCAGCACCGACCGGGTTGCGTTTGTGCGGCATGGTCGAAGATCCGCCCTTGCCCGGTGCCGAAGGCTCGAAGACCTCGCCCACTTCGGTCTGCATCAGCAGGCTCACGTCGCGCCCCAGTTTGCCGAGGCTGCCGGCGATCAGGCCCAGCAGACCGGCAAACTCTACCAGTCGGTCACGCTGGGTGTGCCAGGGCTGCTCGGGCAACGCCAGTTGCAATTCACCGGCCAGCGTTTCGGCCACCGAAAACGCCTGATCGCCCAGCGCCGCGAGGCTGCCGGAAGCACCGCCGAACTGCAGGCACAGCAGGCGTGGTTTGATCTCGTTCAAGCGCTGTCGATGACGAGTGACCGCGCCCAGCCAGCCGGCGATTTTCATCCCCAGGGTGACCGGCGTGGCCTGTTGCAGCCAGGTGCGTCCAGCCAGCGGCGTGCCAGCATGACGCTGTGCCTGCTCAGCCATCGCATCGGCCAGTCGAGCAAGATCATGCTCAAGCAGTACGATGGCTCGACGCAGTTGCAGGATCAGACCGCTGTCCATCACATCCTGACTGGTCGCGCCCATGTGCACGTAGCGCTCGGCTTCAGCACTGCGTGCGGCAATCTGTTTGCCCAGCGCCTTGACCAGCGGAATCGCCGAATTGCCGGCGCTGCCGATGGCGATTGCCAGCGCGTCGAAATCGAACAGCCGTGCGTCGCAGCTCAGCTCGATGTCAGCGACCACCTCGGGCGGGATCAGGCCTACTCGTGCCTGTGCCCGAGCCAGTGCAGCCTCGAAATCGAGCATGCCCTGCACCCGGCCTTCATCCGAAAAGATCTCGCGCATTTCGGGTTGCATGAAGTAGGCATCGAAAAGTTGATTGCTCGCTCTGTTCACATCACCACTCCAGATTGAAAGGTTTCAGGTAGCGTCCGAATGACTGACCCAGCCCTTGATCAGCACCGCTATCGCGGCAAGCGCCGCCGGAACCACCAGCGCGGTCAGCACCTGCTCGAACGTCCAGCCCAGGCCCAGCAGCGTGGCACCGGCCCAGGCGCCGAGAATCGCGCCGAAGCGGCCGATCCCGAGCATCCACGACACGCCCGTGGCACGCCCCTGGGTGGGATAGAAACGCGCTGCCAGTGACGGCATTGCCGACTGTGCGCCGTTGATGCACATACCGGCCAGCAGCACCAATGTCGCCAACAGTGCGACGTTACCCAGACTCTGCCCGACCAGCCAGGCAAATACCCCGGCCAGCGCGTAGGCACAACCAATGACCTTGTGCGGGTTGTAACGATCCATCGCCCAGCCCACGCCTACAGCGCTCAACACCCCGCCGAACTGAAACAGCGCGCCGATGAAGGCCGACTGTTCCATGCTCGCGCCGCTGTCGCGCATCAGCGTCGGCAGCCAGCTGGTCAGCAGGTAAACGATGACCAGGCCCATGAAATAGGTCAGCCACAGCAACAGGGTGCCTGCGCTGTACGTGCCGGAAAAAATCACTTTCAGCACATTGCGGCTGCTCACCGTTTTCTGCTCGGGAACGCTGAAGTCAGTGATGCCAGCCAGCGCCTTCGGCGCAATCGGTGCCAGCACTTTGCGAATCCGCTCTGCACCGCGATTGCGTACCACCAGAAACCGCGCCGACTCCGGCAGCCAGACCATCAGCACCGCCGCCAGCAGGATGGGCAGGATACCGCCCAGCATCAGCAGGCTGTGCCAGCCCATGCTGGGGATCAGCTTGGCTGAGACAAAACCGCCGCAGGCCATGCCCAGATTGAAACCGCAGAACATGCTCGTCACCAACAACGACTTGAGCCGCTCCGGGGTGTATTCCGACAGCAACGTGGTGGCATTGGGCATCGCTGCGCCAAGCCCCAGCCCGGTCAACAGACGCAGCACCAGCAATTGATCGATGTTGCTGCTATAGGCTGAGGCCAGGCTGAAAAGACCGAACAGCAGCACCGCGACCACCAGCACCACCTTGCGCCCGAAACGGTCGGCCAGCGGGCCGGAACCCAGCGCGCCAAACACCATGCCGATCAGCGCGGCACTCATCACCGGCCCCAGACTGGCCCGATCGATTCCCCAATCCTGGCTGAGCGCGGGTGCAATGAAGCCCATTGCGGCAGTATCGAGGCCGTCGAGAAACACGATCAGAAAACACAGCGCAACCACTCGCCACTGATAGCCGGACAGCGGTTGCGCATTGATGAAGGCCTGAACGTCGAGCGTACTCGACGCAGGGCTGCTGGCGGAAAGCGTCATGAAGGTGTCCTTTTATTTTTATAGGGTCGCCTGCCGATGCAGGCGCCTTGAAACGCACGCACATTGATTTCTGAATCGACAAGCGATTCAGAAATCGAAAAACACTGTCTCGCCTTCACCCTGCACACGGATATCAAAACGATAGGCCGTCTGCCCCTCGTGCGTGCAACGGCGCGCCACCAGGGTTTCGCGACGCGGGGGCTGCTCGATCAGATTGAGCACCGGGTCCTGCGCATTCGCCTGGGCTTCGTCGTCGAAATACAGCCGCGTCTGCAGATGAATATTGATGCCACGGGCAAACAGCGAGACATTAATGTGCGCCGCCATCGGCACACCCGCCGCATTGCGCGCCGAGCCTGGCTTGATGGTCTTGAGGATCCATTGACCATCGTCCGCGGTAGCCGTGCGACCAAAGCCGTTGAACGGCCTGTCCGGGTCGAATTCGCTGTGATACGCGCCCTGATGATCCGCCTGCCAGAATTCCAGGTAGGCATCACGGATCAGATGACCGTTGCCGTCGAAGACGTTGCCCAGCAACACGATATGCTCGCCGGGCGCCTCGGGCCTGGCCATCTCGTTCCAGATTTCCAGTTCGCGGGTCGGGTTGCCGGCCACCTGTGGTGCAAGACCGATGTGGACGTAAGGGCCAGCGGTTTGCGAAGGGGTTTCCTGCAGCAATTGAACGGGCATGTCGGGCCTCCTCAGCAATTTTCGAAGTGAGTCTTGCGCTGGCCGCGCAACACGATATCAAAGCGGTACGCCAGGCAATCCATCGGATTGCCCATGCCCAGGTCGAGCCTGGCAATCAGGCTCTGCACGGCGTCCGGATTGGCGATGGCCTTGACGATCGGGCAGATCGGAATCAGCGGATCGCCTTCGAAATACAACTGGGTAATCAGGCGTGTGGCAATCGACGGCCCGCTGATCGACACGTGAATGTGCGCCGGGCGCCAGTCGTTGGGACCGTTGCGCCACGGGTAAGGCCCTGGCTTTACGGTACGGAAGCTGTAATTGCCTTCGCTGTCGGTCAGTGCACGTCCGACGCCGCCGAAATTGGGATCGATGGGCGCCAGATAGGCATCGCGCTTGTGGCGATAACGCCCACCGGCGTTGGCCTGCCAGATCTCCACCAACGTGTGCGGAATCGGCTTTCCGTACTGATCGCAGACCCGCCCGGCCAGCAGGATACGCTCGCCGATGGGCAGACCGCCGTTGTTGAAATTGAGCAGCAGATCATTATCGTGCTGACCGAATTTCAAATGCGAGAAATCCGGGCCGGTGGTTTCGGAAATGGACTGCGGGATACTGACCAGCGCCTGACGCGGCGAGCGCAGGATTGAGGTCTTGTAATCAGGGGTGAGAGCTTTTGGATGCCAGTTTCGGTCACGAATGACGAAGCGGCTGTTGTCCGCGGCAGACATGGCGTTCTCCTCGTTTTTCTTATGGGGCGCGCAGGCGTGGGTCACATGCGCTACAGGCTGCGGCGAAGTGTCGCGCGATCCATGCTTATAGAGAACTGAAATAAACCCCATGATCCATAACCAATTGGTTATGGATGCTAGACGTTGCGATAGGCCTCTCCAAGGCTCCGCAGTTCGTCCACGCACCACTGCGCTGCGCGCGTGAGTGGCAAGGCCGGGTTGCTGCACAAACCGACCGAGCCGCCCGGTTCACGAATACCCATGTCCAGCTCCACCAGCGTGCCGCCTTTCAACTCCAGCGACACGGCATCCAGTGGCGCGATCCACACCGCATCGCTGCATTGCACATAGCGGCGGCTGAGGGTGAGCGAGAGGGTTTCAAGGCGTTGACGCGGCATGCGGATACCGCACTGCACGAACAGGCTGTCGGCAAACTTGCGGATGGTGGTGCCTGCCAGCGGCAATACCAGCGGGAATTGCTCCAGACTTTCGGGCTTGAGCGGCGCAGCCAGCAACGGGTGATCGCTGCGCACCACCAGCGTCATCGACTCGTTGTACAGGTGCTCGAACGTCAGGCCCTGAATCTGCGGGCTGTCTGTCATGCGCCCGACCACCAGATCCAGCTCCCCTACCCTCAATTGCGACAGCAGATACGCGCTGGGCCCGGTCATCACGCTGACGATCAGCGCCGGGTGCCGCTGGTGCAGGCGATGAACGACCTCAGGCACCAGCAGGCTTTCGGCTGTCGACAGTACACCCAGTCGTGCAGTGACGGTGTCATGCTCACCCGAGCGCAGGCTGCTGACGCCCTCGCGCAGGGCCTGCACGCTGGGCCCGGCAAACCGCATGAACGCCACGCCAGCTTCGGTGAGTGCCGCGCCGCTCTTGCTGCGCACGAATAACGTGGTGTCGAGCAGGGTTTCCAGCTCTTTGAGACTTTTCGACAGCGCAGGCTGACTGATCGCCAGAACGTCGGAAGCACGCGCCAGACTGCCCTGCCGGGCCACTTCGAGAAAGCAGACCAGATGGCGAAATTTGATGCGTGTATCGATATTCACTGCGCGTCGTGTCCGGTAAATGAAAGGGAATGCAGCTCAACGACAAGGCAGCTCAGCGACTCAGAAACGACGCCACTTGAGGCGCGTCAAATGGCCAGTCCAGCTCGTCACCGGTGTCGATCCGACGCAACACGGGAACGCGCAACTCATAGCGTTCATGCAGTTGCTCATCCTCGCAGATGTCGACCAGCTCAACCAGCAGGCCGTGCTCGATGGCAAACGGCAGTAAAACTGCTTCGGCAACCTCGCACAACGGGCATCCCAGGGTGCTGAACAGCTGGCATTCGGGGGTCATGAGTCGATCCTCGGCGAATCCTCGGTAAGCGGAAATTATTCTAGGCGCGCACCGGGATCACGTCGACACCCGGAAATGCGCCTTGCTGAACGCATTGGCGCGGTCCAGTACCGGTTTCTCGAAACAACGGTAACCGACCCAGCCATAGCACAGCGCCGCAGCCATCATCAGCAGCGCGAAAAACAGGTTGTCCAGGTAGCTTTCGGGCCAAGCCCCCACCAGACTCCAGACCCTGCCGATCACCCCCAGCACCAGCAGATGAGACAGATAGATCGTGTAGGACATATCGCCCACGGCAACCAGAAACACCGGCACCACCAGCTGTCGGCGCCGTTCGAGCAAGGCCAGCGTCACCACCAGTACGCCGAACGTGCCGCCGACCATGAGCATGCGCAGCAGCCCCTGACTTTCGTACAACCGGTAATAGCCGATCAGGGGCACCGCCGCCAACAACGCGACACCGAGCAGCAACCAGACCGCAGCAGTCGGCACGCGGGCACTGTGGCGACCGTAAAAGAACAAGGCCAGCGCGGCACCCAGCATGAATTCGAGGGCATAGGGATGCAGGACGATCTTCACTGCCGAGGAATAGTCCTGCCAGTCTGCCAGCGTATTGAACACCACGATGATCATGCCCCAAACACCGAGTAGAAACGGCAGACTGCGCTCGCGAAACAGCAGGAAGCCGGAGAACACCACGTAGAACCACAGCTCGAACAGCAGCGACCAGGCCACCATCACCAGCAGCACCTTGTCGTTGGGCAACAGCAGGAACGACATGATCAGATTGGACGAGCCATGCCCGCTGTTGACCATGCCCGGCTGCACCAGATAAACCGCCAGGGTGATGAAAAAGTACAACCAGTAGGTGGGATAGATCCGCGAGACCCGATTGAACAGAAAGCGCTGAGCCTCGACTCCGCTCTGAAAACGGCCACGGCTGACAATCACCATGACGAATCCGCTGATGACGAAAAACAGATCGACGCCCAACTGAAAAAAATCGAGCCAGGGCGGCAAAAGGATATCGCCACCGGAAAACTTGCTCTCCACCGACATCATATGAAACAACACAACGCCAAGGACCGCTACGCCCCTGAGCCCCTGCAGGGAATACAGCCGCTCCATGCCTCTCTCCATTCAACGGATGTCGCGCGCGCCAGGCCATCCCGTGGTCACGCGTGTGGAGCATAGCCAATGGCCAGAAATACGGAACCCCAATCTTCCAGTGCTTGCGGTTTTTCCTGGCAGATAGTTTTGGAGTAAGGTGCAGCGGCTGCGTAAAGCCTGATCGAACACGATACGCCAATCGAAGTGAACCTTCAGGAATCACCTGTACTCGAAACATTCATACGCCCACCAAACGGAGAACATCATGGCCCGCCAAACTGCACAGAATGCTCAGGAAATCCTGAGAGCCGACTTCCAGGTACTGGTTGCCGACACTGAGAAATTGCTGGCGCATACCGCCTCTCTCGCTGGTGATCAGGCCGATGAACTGCGCGCCCAGATCCGCGAAAGCCTGCTGCGTGCCAAGGAAACCCTGAAGACCACCGAAGATTCGTTGCGCGAGCGCGGCGAAGCTGCAGTGATCGCCACCGAAGATTACGTTCAGAACAACCCCTGGCAGTCCGTCGGTATCGCCGCAGGTGTCGGCTTTCTGATCGGTCTGCTGGCTACAAGGCGCTAACATCATGACTCTGGGAACGGAATCAGCACCGCCCGAGGGAACTCCGGGCTCTTCACCGCGGCGCCTGGGCGCTGCCTTCCTTGGCCTGTTGCACACTCACGTCGAGCTGTTCGGCATCGAATTGCAGGAACAGAAAGCGCGAACCGTCAGCCTGCTGCTGTTCGCCGGTCTGGCACTGGTTTTCGGCCTGCTGCTGCTCACTGGGCTCTCGGCCTTGCTGCTGATCGTTCTGTGGGACAGCTATCGCCTGGCCGGCATCGTCGGCCTGTGTACGTTTTACCTGCTGGCCGCGATTTTCTGTGGATTGCGCCTCAAGGCAGCGATCTTCGACGAGTCTTCGCCCTTCCATGCGACCCTCGAAGAACTGGCCAATGACCGCGAGCGATTGATGCCATGAGTGAACCCAAGTCGCACCAGAGCAATACCCGTCGAGAACTGCGCAAGGCATTGATTCGCTTGCGCATGGAAATGCACCGCCAGGAAATTCGCCACGAATCTGCGCAACTGATGCAACCGTTGCAACGCTTTCGCGGCATCCGTCACGACTGGAAAAGCGCGCTGGGCTTTCGCCACGCGCCGCTCTGGGGCGTGGGCTCGGTTGCCCTGCTGGGTTTTCTGAGCGGCAAACGTGCCAAGACCGGACGTACCAGCCTGCTGGGTCGCCTGTTGAAGCTGGGCATCACGTTGACGCCAGTGGTCAAGGTCGCCATGCAAACGCGCGCCCTGCAGAATCGCAATCGCAAAGTCTGATTGCGCCATGCGTACAGCGTGACCCAGGCCTGACTGTATCGGCCTGAATATAGATGCCCGCTCCGGTATTCCGGAGCGGGCATTTGTTTTTCTACGGGCCTGTTTTCATCAATGCAGCCCTTGCGGCAGGCGTGTCGAACCGGGAAGCTACGCCCCTATTACTGACGGAGTGAACGCATTGGATTGGCAAACGCTGCTTAACCGCGAACGACTGGGCAAGACCCTGCACAGCCCCGAGGAACTGGGGCGCAGTCCGTTTCACAAGGACCATGACCGGATCATCTTTTCCGGGGCCTTTCGCCGCCTGGGGCGCAAGACCCAGGTGCATCCGGTGTCCAGCAACGATCATATTCATACGCGCCTGACCCACTCGTTGGAAGTCAGTTGTGTCGGCCGTTCGCTGGGGATGCGCGTCGGCGAAACGCTGCGCTCTGCCCTGCCCGACTGGTGCGATCCGAGCGACCTGGGCATGGTCGTGCAATCGGCCTGCCTGGCGCACGACATCGGCAATCCGCCGTTCGGTCACTCGGGCGAAGATGCGATTCGCAACTGGTTCAATCAGGCGGCCGGGCGTGGCTGGCTTGATGCGATGAGCGACACCGAACGCAATGACTTTCTCAATTTCGAAGGCAATGCCCAGGGCTTTCGGGTGCTGACGCAGCTGGAATACCACCAGTTCGACGGTGGCACCCGCCTGACCTACGCCACGCTGGGCACTTACCTCAAATACCCGTGGACCGCGCGCCACGCAGATTCGCTGGGCTACAAGAAGCACAAGTTCGGCTGCTATCAGAGCGAACTGCCGATTCTTGAGCAGATTGCCGGCAAGCTGGGTTTGCCGCAGCTCGAAGATCAACGTTGGGCGCGCCATCCGCTGGTGTATCTGATGGAGGCTGCCGACGACATCTGTTACGCCCTGATCGACCTGGAAGACGGTCTGGAGATGGACCTGCTCAACTACGCAGAAGTGGAATCACTTTTGCTCGGGCTGGTCGGTGATGATCTTCCGGAAACCTACCGGCAACTGGGTCCGGGCGACTCACGGCGGCGCAAACTGGCAATCCTGCGCGGCAAGGCCATCGAACACTTGACCAACGCGGCCGCCAGAGCCTTCGTCGAGCAGCAGGATGCCTTGCTGGCCGGCACCCTGCCTGGCGACCTGGTCGAGCACATGCACGGTCCGGCCAAACGCTGTGTGCTGAATGCCAAGGACATGGCGCGCAAGAAAATCTTCCAGGACAAGCGCAAGACCCTGCATGAAATCGGTGCCTACACCACGCTGGAGATCCTCCTCAATGCGTTCTGCGGCGCGGCCGTCGAACAGTTCGGCGGCAGGACGCCATCGTTCAAGCATCGGCGCATCCTCGACTTGCTGGGTAACAGTGCGCCCGATCCCAAGGCACCGCTACATACCTCGTTCCTGCGCATGATCGACTTCATCGCGGGCATGACCGACAGCTACGCCAGCGAAATGGCTCGGGAAATGACCGGCCGCTCCGGACAGATATAGCCTCCCTCGACCCGCCCGCTGCCTGAACGGATGCAGGCAAAAGGCTGGTCAGACTGATTGCCTCGCAAAACTCAGACAGGCCCTACAAGCATGTCGGACGGGTCCTATCGCAGGTTTTCTTGCATCCCTCAATAATTCCAGCCACTTCAACTGCCATCCGGCACGTCATCCATCCGCCTGCGATACTCACGGGTCCGCACGCCGCCTGCCGATGCCTGAACGCTTCGCCAGGGCCTTTCCGGAACGCTCATGTCCACACATAGCCTGCGCATCCTTCTGGTGGAAGATCACCCGTTTCAACTGATTGCCACCCAAGTGCTGCTCAACAATCATGGCTACTTCCTGCTGACTCCCGTGCTTACGGCTGCCGAGGCGATGGCCGCCATGCAACGCAGTGCCGAACCCTACGGGCTTGTGTTGTGCGATCAGTGCCTGCCGGACATGTCGGGCCTCGACCTGATCGACGAGGCATCCCGACACGGCTGGCTGCGCCAGGCCATTCTGCTCAGCGGCTTGCCGGATACACAGCTTGAAAACCTGCAGCAACTCGCCCTGCAGCGCGATCTCCCTCTGCTCGGTTGCCTGAGCAAACCCCTGCACGGACCCGACCTCAGCCGCCTGCTGGGGCACCTCGTTGACTGACATCGGCAACCCGGCTTTATGCGCTTTTGGATATCCCGGGTAAAAACCGGTACATACCTTAAACCGGCAAACCGTACCGATTACATTCGACGTTCAGACGCGTAGGAAATCATCAGTCAACATGAATGATGATTCCAGAAAGTAATAAACATTGGGTGCATCGCTCGCCAAACACACAATGAAATAAGCGTTAACGTTTAAACACACTTGTGTTCTACGTAGGCTTTTACGTACTCCGATACGCTAATTTTTGTAGGACTTTTCCTATATATGCCTGCCGAGCAAGTCTCTTTATGTGCCTGCCCGAACATCTGAGCTAAGGTGCGCGCTTTCTTCACTGCTTGTTATGGAATGGAATATGAACTCAGTTTTTATCATCGACGATCACCCGGTCATCCGGATGGCGGTAAGAATGCTTCTGGAGAACGAAAACTATGAGGTGGTCGGCGAAACCGATAACGGTGTCGACGCCATGCAAATGGTTCGTGAATGCATGCCCGACCTGATCATCCTCGATATCAGCATTCCCAAGCTCGACGGCCTTGAGGTGCTGGCTCGCTTCAATACGATGGGGCTGTCCTCCAAGATTCTGGTGCTGACGTCGCAAACTCCCAACCTGTTTGCCATTCGCTGCATGCAATCGGGTGCCTCAGGTTATGTGTGCAAGCAGGAAGACCTTAGCGAGCTGCTCAGTTCGGTGAAAGCGGTATTATCCGGCTACAATTACTTTCCCAGTCAGGCGTTGACGTGCGCAGTTCGTGAAGATGGACAGACCCACGAGCTGGAGCTGTTCAAGTTGGTCAATGACCGCGAACTGATGGTATTGCAGTTATTTGCCCAAGGCCGTTCCAACAAGGAAATAGCCAAGGGTATGTTTCTCAGTAACAAAACCGTCAGTACTTACAAAACGCGACTGATGCAAAAACTAAAAACAAGAACCTTGGTAGAACTTATCGAGATGGCAAAACGCAACGCGCTAGTGTGAGAAAACGGATGCCCAAGCGCTTCAGACAATTATTAATACTGGCTACAAGCCTGTGCATAGGCTGGGGTGCTGAGGCCGGTCTTCATGCGGCCGATCACTATACCCTGCTCGGTCGTTCGAGCCCGGCGCACATGGATGTGAAGCTGGACAGTCACCAGTGGCAGTGGGTGCGCGGTCAACGCGAACTGATTCTCGGCACCTCGAACCCCGATTACCCGCCCTTTGATATCACGATGTCGGGTAACGATTACGAAGGCATCACTGCCGATTATGCAGGGATCATTTCGGATGCGCTGGACCTGCCCGTCAGGGTTCAGCGTTTCGAAACCCGTGATGCGGCGATCAAGGCCCTTGCCGCAGGCCAGATCGATCTGCTGGGTACCGCAAACGGTTTTGAAGCCATCGATCGAAACATCAGGCTTTCGCAGCCCTACTCGGTGGATCAACCCGTTCTGGTCACCCGGGTCGGAGAAACCCGCCCCCTGAACGAGGGCCTGAAAGGCATGCGGCTGAGCATGGTCTATCACTACCTGCCGCCTGCCGAGGTCGAAGCGTCCTATCCAGGCGCAACGCTGAAAACCTATCCCTCTTTTCAGAACGCCATCAACGCAGTCGCTTTCAATCAGGCGGACGTGTTTCTGGGCGATACGATTTCCACCCAATACATCATCAACAAGGGTTATCTGAACAACGTGCAGATGTCGAATTTCGGCCAGCACGAGCCCAACGGTTTCAGCTTCGCGGTCAGCAACGAAAACACGCAACTGCTGGGCATCATCAATCAGACGCTGAAAGCCATCCCCGTCGATGAACGCATCAATATTTCCAGACGCTGGAGCACGGGCAGCGACCTGATGCTCACCGACCAGAAGCTGCAACTGACGCAACGCGAGGAACGCTGGATCGCGCAGCACCCGACCGTACGCGTGGTCGTCAACGAAGCGTATGCGCCGCTGACATTCTTCGATGCCAAGGGTAACTTTCGCGGCATCACCGCAGACTTGCTCGAACTGGTGCGTCTGCGTACCGGGCTTAGGTTCGACGTCAAACGCTCGCCCAGCCTGACCGACATGCTCAATCAGGTCAGCGAAGGCCAGGCCGACATGATCGGCGCGCTGGTGTCCAGTGATGCGCGTGAGGACCGCTTGAGCTTCACCCGCCCCTACATCGACAACTCGTTCGTGCTGGTCACCCACAAGGGCCAGGGTGCCCCCAGCTATCTGGAGCAGATGGACGGCAAGCGTCTGGCGATCACTCAGGGCAGCCCGGTGCTGGACTGGCTAAGCCGCAAATACCCCAGGGTCGTGCCGCTGGAGATCGACAATCCATTCCAGGCGCTGGACATGTTGTCGCTGGGCAGAGCGGAAGGTGCGGTCATCTCGCTGCTCAGCGCGGACTATTTCCTGTCTTCCGGCATCTTCGAGGAGCGTTTGCATATGACCGCCACCGTCGGCGAGGATCCGGCGCTGATTTCGATGGCGACCTCACGCAATGCCATCGAGCTGAGTTCGATTCTCGACAAGGCGCTGGCGAGTATCGCGCCGCAGGATCTGGCAGCGATCAACAACCGATGGCGCGTCTACACTCCCTCACGCGCCAACTGGCATGACTATGAGCGGCTGATCTATCAGATTGTGGTGGGTGCAGGCCTGTTGCTGCTGGGCCTGCTGGCCTGGAATGCCTGGATGCGCCGGCAGATACGTCAGCGCGAGGCTGCGGAACGAGCGCTGGGCGATCAGTTCGAGTTCATGCGCGCGCTGGTCGAGGGTACACCGCATCCAATCTACGTACGGGATCGCGAAGGTATGCTGCGCATGTGCAATGACAGCTACCTCAGGGTTTTCTCCGCGCAACGGGAGGACATCATCGGCAAGAGCGCCACCGAAGGGGTGCTGGGCAATGCCTTCGAAGCCCGGGAGTATGCTGCCGACTATCAGCGGGTCATGGCCAGCAATACCGCGCTGATCCTCGACCGCCCTCTGCGCATTGGCGATCGACAGTTGACCATCTACCACTGGATCCTGCCGTTTCGTGACTCTCTGGGCGAAGTGCAGGGCATCATCGGTGGCTGGATCGACATCAGCGAGCGTCGCCAGCTCATCGAGGACTTGCAGGCTGCCAAGGAGCAGGCCGACGCCGCCAGCCGGGCCAAGAGCACCTTCCTTGCCACCATGAGCCATGAAATCCGCACGCCCATGAATGCAGTGATCGGCATGCTGGAACTGGCGCTCAAACGTGCCGATCACGGCGAACTGGATCGCTCCGCCATCGAAGTCGCCTACAGTTCGGCCAACGACCTGCTCGACCTGATCGGCGATATCCTTGACATCGCCCGCATCGAATCCGGGCGGCTGTCACTCAACCCCGAGCGGGCGAATCTGCGTCGTCTGGTGGAATCGGTGCTCAGGGTATTCGACGGTCTGGCGCGGCAGAAGGACCTCGAGCTGGTACTGGAACTGGACAGCAGGATCAATGCCGACGTATTGATCGACCCGCTGCGCTTCAAACAGATACTGTCCAACCTGGTCAGCAATGCCATCAAGTTCACCCCGATGGGGCGGATCAAGGTCGTACTGCAGGCAGCCGAAAGTCCGGACCCGCAACTGCTGCATCTGCACATCACCGTTCAGGACAGCGGCATCGGCATCAGTGTCGAAGACCAGCAACGCCTGTTTGAACCGTTCGCTCAGGCCGATAACACCGGACAAATGGCGCGTACCGGCGCCGGGCTCGGGCTGGTGATCTGCCGCAGCCTGTGCATGATGATGGGCGGCAATCTCTCGCTCGACAGCACACCGGGGCACGGTACCCGGATCAGCATGAACCTGGTGCTGACCACACTTGAAGCGCTGACCGGGCAGCCCGTCGTTGCGCAACCGGCAGCCGTCGTTCATCAGGCACTCAGAATCCTGATCGTCGACGATCATCCGGCCAATCGACTGCTGCTTTGCCAGCAGCTCGGCTTTCTAGGCCATCACTGCGAAATGGCCGAAAACGGCGCGCAAGGGCTCGAGCGCTGGAAGACCGATACCTTCGATCTGGTCGTCGCCGACTGCAACATGCCGATCATGAACGGCTACGACATGACCGCGGCTATCCGTGAACAGGAGCGCGCCTGCGAACGCCAACGCTGCCCGGTCTGGGGCTTCACGGCCAACGCGCAGCCCGACGAGATAGAACGCTGCCGGGCAGCAGGCATGGACGATTGCCTGTTCAAGCCCATCAGCCTCTCGATGCTCAGCGAGCGGCTGGCAGCCATTGCCCCGCTGGCGCCCCCGCGGGCCCTGCCCTTCAGCCTCGACAGCGTCAGCAACCTGACCGGTGACCGTCCTGAAATGGTTGAGCGCCTGCTCACGCAACTGCTGCACAGTAACCACGAAGACCGGCTGTTGCTCGCCAGACTGATGCCGGAAAACAATCGTCAGAAAACCCGTGACCTGGCGCACAGGATCAAGGGCGCAGCACGGATCATCCAGGCTTCAAGGGTGGTCGACGCCTGTGATGCGCTCGAACTGGCCTGCGAACCGGATACGCCGGATAAACAGTTTCGCACCTGCCAGCAGGCGGTCGAACTGGCCATGATCGAGCTCGAGGACGCACTGATGCTGCAACAGGCAAAGCCTGACTGAGCGAGCGCTGAAGACGGTATGGCGAGGGTATGCACGAAAGGGTACGCGGGAACAGGCAAGGGAAGCAGGCGCTGGCCTGCTTCCCGCTACATCAGGCGGCCGGATTGATTTCTTTTTCCGGGTACCAGACGTCGATCAGCGGGCTGACGGTGACTTCTGTCAGTTCGCTGCGGCCCTTGAGCCAGGCTTCGACAGCAGCACGCTGCTCTTCGCTGACCGAGCCACGCTTGCTCAGGCAAACCAGACCGAAGTCGTCGCCGCCCACATAGCCAAGACCGTTGGCTTCCATTGCTTCTTTCAGGAAAGCGTCAAGGAAAGCATCGATTGCCTTGTCGTCCAGCTCTTGCTTGAAGTCCAGGTTCAGTTCGAAACCCAATTCCTGGAACTCGTCCACACACAGTTTCTTGCGCAAACGGCGGGAGCGGTTAGTGGCCATGGGACAATCCTCATCAATAAATATCGGGCGGCACTTTACCAGCTTGGCAATTTAAAAGCCCGACAATTACAGCAGGTGATGGATATCCGGCCTTGCAGCAGCCGGCGATGCCGAATCAATAAAAAATAGCATTTACCGGCTTACCCCCCGGTCACAAGCCTGCCCCGCTTGGGGCATAATGCGACTCGTTTCATGCGTGGCATTGCGTGTTACAAAAAAAGCCCGCCGCGCATTCACTACTATAGTTATCGAAATCGAATCGCCATTTGCAATAGTTACCGAGGGAATTCATCCATGCCCTCTTTTTCGTTTCCCTCTTTGCAGTAGGGTTTTAGTCAATGATCAAGTCGCTACGTCCATTGTTGCTCGCGTCACTTTTTTTGCCCTTGGCTCTGCCCTCCTACGCCGCCGTCATCAACACCACGCTGCCCCCCAAGGTTCAACAGGCTATGAAAGCCAGCAAACTCAGCGATGACGCACTGTCGCTGGTGATGTTGCCGCTTAACGGCCCGGGCACGCCGACCGTGTTCAACGCCGACGTATCGGTCAATCCGGCTTCTACCATGAAGCTGATCACCACTTATGCGGCCCTGGAAATGCTCGGCCCGACCCATCAGTGGAAAACCGAATTCTTCACCGACGGCACTCTGAGCAATGGCGTGCTTCGCGGCAACCTGTATCTCAAGGGCGGTGGCGATCCCAAGCTGAATATGGAAAAGCTCTGGCTGCTGATGCGTGACCTGCGCGCCAACGGTGTACAGCAGGTGACCGGCGACCTGGTACTGGACCGCAGTCATTTTGTGCAACCGCAATTGCCGGTGTTCAACGATGACGGCAATGACGACAACAAGCCGTTTCTGGTCAAACCCGACGCGCTTATGGTCAACCTCAAGGCGCTGCGATTCGTGACCCGTAATGACGATGGCAGGATTCTGGTCTCGGTCGAGCCGCCGATTGCCAGCATCCGCATTGATAATCAGGTCAAGGCAAGCGCCTCGAAGCAATGCACCGGGGATGTGCGCTACAACCCGGTCACCCAGGCCGATGGCAGCGTCAACGTGACGGTCACCGGCCAGTTGGGCAATGGCTGCAACTCACAGACCTACCTGTCACTGCTGGACCATCCGACCTACGCGGCCGGCGCAGTGCGAGCCATCTGGCAGGAACTGGGCGGCACCATTCAGGGCAAGGACCGCGTTGGCGTGCTGCCCGGCAATGCCAAGTTGCTGGCCAAGGCCTTTTCACCGGACCTGGTGGAAGTCATTCGTGACATCAACAAATTCAGCAACAACACCATGGCCCAGCAACTGTTCCTGAGCCTGGGCGAAGAGTTCCGCAACGAAGCAGACGGTGACGACGGCAAGGCCGCGCAACGTGTCATCCGTCAGTGGCTGGCGAAGAAAGGCATCACTGCGCCGCATCTGGTCATGGAGAACGGCTCCGGGCTTTCGCGGGCCGAGCGTGTCAGCGCGCGTGAAATGGCGGTGATCCTGCAAGCGGCCTGGCGCAGCCCCTATGCGGCCGAATTCATGAGCTCAATGCCGCTGGCCGGCCTCGACGGCACCATGCGCAAGCGACTCAAACGCACCCCGCTGCTGGGCGAGGCGCACATCAAGACCGGCACCCTGAATACCGTACGCGCGATTGCCGGCTTCAGCCGCGACAGTAACGGCAACACTTGGGCAGTCGTGGCGATCCTCAACGACCCGCGTCCGTTCGGCGCATCCTCGATACTCGACGAGGTACTGATCGATCTGTATCGACAGCCCAAGCTGACCAACACCACGGTCTCGATCCAGCAATAACCAACCGATACTGGCCATCAACAACAGACCCGCTGTCGCAGCGGGTCTGTCTTCATCAGCGTTGCTCGGGCTCGACCCGATCGCGACCGGCCTGTTTCGCCGCATAGACACCCGAGTCGGCGCGCAGCAACATCGCGTCCACACCCTCACCCTCGCGCCAGCTGGCGATCCCGAAGCTGCCCGTGACCACCTGATCGACGCCTTCGATAACCTGCTTGCGCAGTTCATCGCGCAGGCTCAGTGCCAGTTGATAGGCCTGGGCACCGCGCGTTCCCGGGCAGACCACCATGAACTCTTCGCCACCCAGGCGGCAGAACACATCATCGCTGCGCAGCCGCTGGCTGATCTTTTCCGAAATGGCCTTGAGCACCTGATCGCCTGCGGCATGCCCGAAGCGGTCATTGATCCGTTTGAAGTGATCGATATCGAGCATGATGACCGACAGGTTACCGCCGTGCCGGTCGATTCTTTTCAGCTCGGACTGCATCCGGTCCTGAAAGTAGCGCCGATTATAGGCACCGGTCAGCACGTCAGTGACCGACAGCGCACGCAACTCCTGCTCGACGCGCTTGAGGTCGGTGATATCGGACACAAAGCCATGCCACAGCACGCTGCCATCGGCCAGGCGCTCAGGCGTCGACGCCGAGCGTAGCCAGCGCAAACCCTTGCGTGGCAGATCGACGCGGTACTCCTGACCCCACGGTGTCAGGTGTTTGGCGCTGATCAGAATGGAGCTTTTGACCCGTGTCAGATCCACCGGCTGTATGCGTTGCAGGATAGTTTCAGAGTCGCCCAGCAACTGCTCTTCATCCACTTCGAACAGCTCGCACATGCCGGCGCTGGCGTACCTGAAACGCGCGCTGCCATCAACGGCCAAATGGTACTGGTAAATACCGCCTGGGACTTGCGAGCCGAGCTTTTTCAGCAACTGCCCCTGCTCGGCAAGGGCCTGATTGACACGCTTGTGCTCGGTAACGTCGATGCACACGGCCAGATACCCGGTCCAGAGCCCCTGATCGTCACGCACCGCGGTGACCAGCATATTCACCACCAGCGTGCTGCCATCGCTGCGCTGCAGGGTCCACTCCTGCGAAGGGTGGTTACCATCCTGCACGGCGTCGAGAAACATCAGTTGCGAGGCGCTGATCGGTTGCCCGCGGCTTTTGCTCAAGCGGCTCGCTCGGGCCTCCAGATCAGCAGACTGATAAAAGTCCATGAGGCGAAACCTGCCCAGCACATCCTCCTGTGCATAGCCGAGCATTTTCTGTGCCCCGACATTGAACGTCTTGATCAGCCCGTCCAGATCGGTCGCAATGATTGCCACTTCTGTCGCCGCATCCAGCACACTGCGCAGTTGACCGTGCGCAGCCCTCAATTGTTGCTCGCGCTGACGCAGCTCGCGAGTACGCTGCGCCACCCGTTGCAAGGCGCGCTGACGCTGGCTGATCAGGCTGTAGAGCAAGGCACTGAGCATCAGGCTCAAAAGTCCTCCAAGCCACAGCACCCGACCGGGCATCATGATCTGGTTATTCAGACTGAAAATCTGCGTAGGGCGAACCTCGACCAGATAATCCCTGTCGCCCAGGCTCAGCAGGCTGCTGGCGTACAGCTGATTGCGTATTGCGGGGAGCGGAGACTGGTAGACCTGCTCGGGCGTTTCCGGCGAACTGAGGTCGAGCATGGTCACGGCAAGGTTGTCCTGCTCCGCCGTTCCAACGTTCATCAATTGCGTCAGGCTGATCACTGCGGTGACGTAGCCCCTCAATTGCGGAACCGGCTGGCCAATCGAGAACACCGGTGCGACCAGCAAAATGCCGTAGGTATCGGACGGCTCCAGGGACAGCAGGCGAATACGAGGCGTTGCGACCGTTCGTTTCAGCAAGCGCGCACGCTCCAGAGCGGCACGCCGCACCGGCTCGGAAGCAATATCAAACCCCGCTGGCGTTGGAATGTTGCTGAGGGTCTGGATGAATCGAACCGGGAAGTATTCATTTCGCACGGCGGCGATTTTCAAGGCGCCGTTTTCATCCATCTCGCGTATGGCATACCCGGGCGATCCTTCCTCACGCGACTGTCGTTCAAAGGCTGCACGCTCGGCCTGCAGCACCCTCGGGTTCCAGGCATACGCCTGGGTGCCAATCAGCAACGGCGCGACAAACCCGTCGAATTCGGACAGTTCAACCTGATGGGAGTAGATAAAGAAGCGAGCCAAAGTGTCGAGCCGGGTGACCTGCCGGTCCAGACGCTCCTGCAGGCGACTGAAGCGCTCCGCGGCAGCCATGTCGAAACGCTGACGCAACTGGCGCTGATACAACTCGTTATCGGCCAGCGCCAGCATGATCGTAAGTGCCGTACCGATCAGCAATACCAGCACTGCGATAAGCCACGCTGATCGCTGACCATTGATGAAACTCAGAATTCTCAGCTTGAACCGTTTCACTGTCATACACACAAACTCATGACGCCAACATACGGAAGCGTCAGGCTGGCTATGACTTCTGTTATAGCTATTCGCCAGTAATTTTCATAGGCTTATGGCGGTTTCAGGACGATCCGTTGGTCTGTCTGCACGGGCATGCAAGCGAGTGAAGGAGGTATCGCGAGGCGCGATGAACGGACCATTACCGATCAGTTCATCGCGCACCGGATCAGCTACGCGCCATGATTTTCCAGGCGCGGTGGATCTTGCCGTTACGGGCGAAGTCCTGATCGATGGTTTGCGCGGTAATGTCCTCGACCGCGTAACGCTGACTCAGGTTTTCATCAAGCACAAACTTGCGGAAGTTGTTGGAGAAGTACAACACGCCTCCCGGTGCGAGACGCGCCATGGCCAGATCGATCAGCTCGACCTGATCACGCTGGACATCAAAAATGCCTTCCATGCGCTTGGAATTGGAGAACGTCGGCGGGTCGATGAAGATCAGGTCGTACTCGTCGCGATTGGCCTGCAGCCAGGCCATCACGTCGCCCTGCTCGAGACGATTCTTGTCGGAGAAACCGTTCAACGACAGGTTACGACGCGCCCAGTCCAGATAGGTCCGCGACAGGTCGACGCTGGTGGTGCTACGCGCACCGCCCTTGGCAGCATGCACACTGGCCGTCGCCGTGTAGGCAAACAGGTTCAGGAAGCGCTTGCCGGCCGCCTCGCGCTGAATACGCATGCGCATCGGCCGGTGATCGAGAAACAGCCCGGTGTCCAGGTAGTCGGTCAGATTGACCAGCAGCTTGACGCCTCCTTCGCTGACTTCCAGAAACTGGCCCTGGGCGCTCTGGCGCTCGTACTGCTTGGTGCCGCTCTGACGCTCGCGACGCTTGATCACTACGCGGTTCTTGTCGATGTTCAGGGCTTGCGGAATGGCCGCCAGCGCATCGAACAGCCGGGCTGACGCCTTTTCCGGATCGATGGACTTGGGTGCGGCGTATTCCTGAACATGCACCCAGTCGTGATACAGATCGATCGCCAGCGAGTATTCAGGCATGTCGGCGTCATACACGCGGTAGCAATCGATCCCCTCGCGACGTACCCACTTGCCCATCAGCTTGAGGTTCTTTTGCAGGCGATTGGCAAACATCTGCCCGCCTTCACTCAGGCGCGCCTGTTCGACCACCACCGGTTCCGGCTTGATCGGGTTGCCGTTCTTGTTGAGTTTGCGCTCAACGACTTCAACCTCGACCGGGTTTTCGCGTTCGATCTGACGCTGCTCGGGGGTGCGTCGCTCGCCGGTCACGAACTGGTCAGGCGTGACCTTGATCAGCAGCAGCTTGCACGGCAAGGCGCCGTTCCAGAACGAATACTGTTTGTGGCTGCGAATGCCCATGCGCTTGCCGAGGTCCGGCGCGCCGGTGAACACCGCAGCTTCCCAGTTAAGGCAGGCCTGACGCAGGCGCTCGCCGAGGTTCTGGTAGAGATACAGCAGGCTGGCTTCGTCACCCAGGCGCTCGCCGTACGGAGGGTTGCAGATCACCAGACCTTTCTGGTTCTGGTCGGGACGCGGCTCGAAGGTCGCGACTTCGCCCTGATAGACCTTGATCCAGTCACTCAGACCAGCACGTTCGATGTTGTTGCGTCCCGGCTGGATCAGTCGCGGATCAGCCTCGTAACCGCGAATCCACGAAGGTGTTTTGGCCAACCCGGCTTCTGCGCGGGCCAGCGCTTCGTCGTGCAGCTTGCGCCACAGCGCCGGGACGTGGCCCAGCCAGGCCGAGAAGCCCCAGCGTTCACGCTTGATGTTCGGGGCGATGTCGGCGGCGATCATCCCGGCCTCGACCAGAAACGTACCGACACCGCACATCGGGTCAGCCAGCGCGCCGCCCTCGGCAGCGATGCGCGGCCAGCCAGCACGAATCAGGATAGCGGCGGCGAGGTTTTCCTTCAGCGGTGCAGCGCCCTGCTGCAGACGGTAACCGCGCTGGTGCAGGCTATGCCCGGACAGGTCGAGGGACAGAATGGCTTCGCCGCAATCCAGGCGCAGGTGCACGCGCAGGTCGGGGTTGATCTTGTCGACCGAAGGACGCTCACCATCCGGAGTACGCAGCTTGTCGACGATCGCATCCTTGACCTTCAATGCACCGAAATGGGTGTTATCGATGCCCGAACCATGACCACTGAATTCCACCGCAATGGTGCCGTCGGATTCAAGATGATCCTGCCACTCGACATCCAGTACGCCATGGTAGAGGTCTTCGGCATCCTTCATCGGGAAGCGCTTGAGCACCAGTAACACGCGGTTGGCCAGTCGCGACCAGAGACATAGCCGGTAAGCGGTCTCCATGTCGGCAGAGCCGCGAATGGCTGAAGTGTGCTCGCGGGTCTCTTGCAGGCCCAGCGCAGTGGCTTCCTCGGCAAGCAGGCCTTCGAGGCCCTTGGGGCAAGTGAGGAAAAGTTCGTAGCGATCCGACATGTGTATTCCAGGGCCTGAGCCGTCTGCGGCGGGCAACGCATTGCCCTGCCAGATTTGAACAGGCGTCTTTCATGGAGAACGCCTGCGTGGCACGTGATGTGTGCCGGTCCACCGCATGATCCTGTCATGTCATTGCGGCAGTTCTGGCGCGTATTAGAACAGATATCAGGCAAGTCGATGTCGGCAATAAGGCACGCAATCAAAAGTCGTGTTTTGAAAAGTCACATGTGTGCAGCGCCGATCATGACCCTTCGTCGCTTAACCAGCCAAGGCATTGAGCCAGTATATGAGCCTGATAAGCGATTTCAATTAGCCTGCAAACGCCCATGTTCAAGGGGCTGCAGAAAAAATCATGGTTGAAACAGGTCATCGCTTATTGCTCGACAGACCTGAATGTGACGTGCTTATGACAAAACGATCATTCACACCGCCCTGCGCTTTGGTTAGAAATCGTCTCAGGTCATCGCCGCAATGGTTATGGCATCAAGGCCCGCGACGCCGGCAGCGGGCCCCAACGGCAGAAGATTCTGCCCGACCTCATCACGGGGTCTCAGGGATATTACAGTCAACAGACGAGGGCATTACCCTATGAGAAGACTTAAGCGTGATCCGTTGGAAAGAGCATTTTTACGCGGATATCAATACGGCGTTCATGGTAAATCCCGTGAGCTTTGCCCTTTTACTCTACCGTCAGTACGCCAGGCATGGATCAATGGCTGGCGCGAAGGACGCGGCGACAACTGGGACGGTATGACCGGCACTGCGGGCATCCACAGACTCAACGAACTTCACGCGGTCGGATGAGGCGATTCACATCAAAGACTTTCGGCCTCTGTCGGGCCACACACATGATTGACTGATTCACACCTGCACCATGCACGCCCGACCCGGGCGGCGGGCCAACGCCCAGGGGCTCTCTTGCAGAGCCCCTTTTTTTACCCCGGGCTCAGCGTGCGGCGCGAGGCATTGCCGCAATGGCATCCACCGACTCGCGAATCAGCGCAGGGCCCTTGTAGATGAACCCCGAATAGATCTGCACCAGACTGGCCCCCGCGGCGATCTTCTCGGCGGCGTGTCGGCCTTCGGTGATCCCGCCTGCGGCGATGATCGGCAGACGCCCCGCGAGCTCACCGGCCAGGACCTTGACGATGTGCGTGCTTTTTTCCCGAACCGGCGCGCCGGACAAGCCGCCTGCCTGATCAGCATGCGGAAGGCCTTCGACGCCTTGGCGGCTAAGCGTGGTGTTGGTGGCGATGACTGCGTCCATACCGGACTCGATCAGGGCTGCGGCCACCAGCACGGTCTCTTCGTCGGTCATGTCCGGGGCAATCTTGATCGCCAGCGGCACACGCCTGCCATGCCGTTGCGTCAGCTCCTGCTGGCGCAGGCTCAGGGCCTGGAGCAGTTGCTTGAGCGAGTCGCCGAACTGCAGGCTGCGCAGCCCCGGCGTATTGGGCGAACTGACGTTGACCGTAACGTAGCTGGCATGGGCATAGACCTTGTCCAGACAGATCAGGTAATCGTCGACCGCACGCTCGACCGGCGTGTCGAAGTTCTTGCCGATATTGATGCCCAGAACGCCGCGATATTTTGCCGCTTCGACACGGGACACCAGGTTGTCGACACCCAGATTGTTGAAGCCCATGCGATTGATGATCGCCTCGGCGTTGGGCAGGCGGAAAATACGCGGTTTGGGGTTGCCCGGCTGCGGACGTGGCGTCACTGTGCCGATCTCGACGAACCCGAAGCCCAGTTGCGCGAAGCCATCGATGGCTGCACCATTCTTGTCCAGGCCGGCTGCCAGCCCCACAGGGTTGGGAAATTCAAGGCCCATCACACTGACCGGCAACTTCGCCGGGGACTTGCTCAGCAGGCCATTGAGGCCCAGCCGTCCGCCTGCACCGATCAGGTCCAGCGACAGGTCATGAGAGGTTTCCGGGGAAAGTTTGAACAGTAACTGGCGGGCCAGGTTATACATGGCGGGATGGGCTCGTGAGCAGCTGAATTCAGGGTGGCGATTATAGACGTGTGCGGGCCTGTCAGGCGAGGCGCGCGACAAACTTGTTGCTCGCCCCTCCCCGGCGATGGCATATGCCTTGCTTGAAACCGCTATCGGCACTCACTCCAACGGCGGAGCGGTGCATGGACAACGGCGTCGCTTCGACACTTGCATTGCAATGGGTCGGACGACGCCTTTTTTCTGGACGGACCTTTGATGAAGCACGCGCGATGAACGAACGAACCGGTAATGCGCTGGACTGGGTGGCCGGTAGCGACGCCCCGGAAATGAACAGCCTGGACGTGGGCTTCATGGCATTGACCGACTGCGCCCCGCTGGTGGTCGCGGCCACTCAGGGTTTCGCCCAGCCTTACGGCCTGAGCCTGAACCTCGAGCGTCAGACCTCTTGGGCCGGGCTGCGCGACAGGCTGGTCAGCGGGCAGTTGCAGGCGGCACACAGCCTGTACGGTCTGATCTATGCGGTGGAACTGGGCATCAGCGGTGGCCCGGCGGCCGACATGGCCATCCTCATGGGGCTCAACCAGAACGGCCAGTGCATCAACCTGTCCCGCGAGTTGCAGCAGGCGGGCGTGATCACTCCTGAAGCACTGGACAAACGCGCGCACCAAAGCGGATCAAGGCTGACCTTCGCGCAGACCTTCCCCACCGGCAACCACGCCATGTGGCTCTACTACTGGCTGGCCAGTCAGGGCATTCATCCGCTCGATGATGTGACCAGTGTCGTGGTGCCGCCCACGCAAATGGCGCAACACCTGCAGGCTGGGCGCATCGACGGTTTCTGCGTCGGCGAACCCTGGGGCGCCAGCGCCGTTCAACAGCAACTGGGCTTCACCATGGCGACCAGCCAGTCGATCTGGCCGGATCACCCGGGCAAGGTGCTGGGCTGTACCCGTGAGTTCGTCGAGCAGAACCCCAATACCGCCAGAGCGCTGATCATGGCCGTACTGGAAGCGAGCCGCTTCATCGAGGAAAACGATCATAACCGGCGCAGCACCGCACAACTTCTCAGCGGTGCCGATTACCTGGACACCTCAGTGGACTGCATCGAGCCGCGCCTGCTCGGTCAGTACAGCGACGGTCTCGGCAATCGCTGGCAAGACCCTCACGCGGTCAGCTTCCATGCCCAAGGACAGGTCAACTACCCCTGGCTGTCCGACGGCATGTGGTTCATGACCCAGTTCCGACGCTGGGGCCTGTTGCGCGAAGACCCGGATTACCTGGCGGTCGCCAGTCGCGTCCAGCAACTCGACCTGTACCGTCAGGCGGCCAGCGCGCTGGGCATCGACGTACCCGCCGCAACCATGCGCAGCAGTCAGCTGATCGATGGCAGGATCTGGGACGGCAGCGATCCGGCGGGCTACGCGCGTAGCTTCAAGCTCCATTCGCTGGCCGACGACGCGCCCGCTGTGGCCAGTCGTTGACGGAGAACGTGACCATGCTGCGTATCCTGCTTATCAATGACACCGCCAAAAAGGTCGGTCGCCTCAAGTCAGCCTTGATAGAGGCCGGTTTCGAAGTGATCGACGAATCCGGCCTGATCATCGACCTGCCCGCACGCGTCGAAGCCGTGCGCCCGGACGTCATCCTCATCGACACTGAATCGCCAGGTCGCGACGTGATGGAGCAGGTGGTGCTGGTCAGCCGCGACCAGCCACGTCCCATCGTGATGTTCACCGACGAGCACGATCCAGGCGTGATGCGCCAGGCCATCAAGTCCGGAGTCAGCGCTTATATCGTCGAGGGGATTCAGGCACAACGGCTGCAACCCATTCTGGATGTGGCAATGGCCCGCTTTGAAAGCGATCAGGCGCTGCGTGCGCAACTGCATGCCCGCGACCAGCAACTGGCCGAGCGCAAGCGCATCGAACTGGCCAAGGGGCTGCTGATGAAGATGAAGGATTGCAACGAAGAAGAGGCTTATACGCTGATGCGACGTCAGGCAATGAGTCGTCAGCAAAAGCTGATTCAGGTGGCCGAGCAGATTATCGCAATGAGCGAACTGCTGGGCTGAAGCCAGGAAGAACGCCTGCCCGCACAGGCGTTCTTCAGCGTTTACAGGGGCGCAGCCTGTCAGCTCAACTGCACATCCTTCATCGCAGGGACGTAGCCGTAGTCATACTCTTCCTGCACGAACGAGCGGTCGCCCTTCAACAGGATTCTGACCGTCGGCGCCTCGGTGCCGCCGATACGGTAGTCATCGCCGCTGGTGGGCACGCTGTCGATGAACGAAGTCACCAGGCCGTTCGGCATCACACAGTGGGAGTACGTCTGGAATGGCTGTGCAGGCGGATTGCCCAGCACCAGTCCAGAAGCGTTCATCGGCCGGTAAGGCCCGAACAAATGCTCGCCCACAAAACCGTAAACGCCGTCCGGCCCGGTCACACCGTCGGCATACGTAAACTTGTGACTGATGGTGAATAAATAATACTTGCCGTCCTGAAAGACATAATGCGGACGTTCAGTCTGGTCATTGACGCCCACCGCAGTCACCAGTGGCGGTAGTATTTCCCACTCTTCTCCGCTGAGATCTTTCGCAACTGCCAGGCCGATACAGCCCACTTGAAAACGCGCACCCCCCACTTCTTCATGGCCGGGTGGCACCGGGCCAAGTTCTGCAGCGCCAACGGTATGCGTACCGCGTTCGCCGGCCACATTACCTTCAAAGACCATATACAACTTGCCATCATTGGGATCAATAAACGGACTCGGGTCGCGGAAGTTCCACGTCGAGTTCTGCGCTTCGGTTTGATAATAAGTGCCGTCGGCCTCGAACAGTTTTTTGACCTGGGTAAAGTCTTTCAACTCCACGCCCTGATCGGACGTCACAATACGGCCGCGCACTTTGGCAATGGTCGCCCCCGGTGTCACGCAGGTGTAGTAAAGATCGATATCACCCTTGTCATTCAATAATACCGGTGTGCCCGCCCACTCACGGGTGGTGGGCGACACGCCTTCGGCCATGACCCGGCCACCGAAGATCCAGTTCTTGCCGGTGCGCGAATACCAGTAGCACATGCGCGCCCGCCCGTGACGATCTTCCCAGTCGCGCTTGATGTCGTAGCGGCCGTTGGCGCCGAGATACTGCGGGTCGTCGGGGTGGCGATCAGCCGTCAGTGTGACGATAACCGACCAGCCGTTGACTGAGACCACCGTGCCGTCAAGCTCTCGCAACGGCATGGTGTCCCAGATGAAGACCTTATCACTCATGACCGGAAAGTCCGCTTTTACCAATGGCTGCGTGGTGGTCGGGTCATTTTCATTGACCTTCAACGCATCGGCACGGGACCAGATGGTAGGTGCGTAATTGATGTTACTCATGATGATGTCCTTTGCTGGCGCCTGTACAAGCAGCGCGTATAGGAAGGCAACACGGCAGGCATGCGTGCAATGCCGAGGTGCAGAGTGTGTCGGGCATTCAGGTGTCGAGGACAGCCGGACGCCGATAAAAGAGCGAATAGCCGATGACTTCTTTCAAAGTAAGCATTTATCGAGATTGACTGGCAAACTGCAACTACAGATTACCGGATTGAAAAGTGAAACCACCTTTTTAATAAGCGTCACACGTCGCAACAGAAGCGATGCTCTCAGAGATGCCACGCAAAGTAAATTAAATATTTACAGCATTGCTATCGTAAAACTGCGAGAGCTGCGCATTAAATTATATATATTAAGGCCACCATAGCTGCATATCGAAACAGCATCACAATGACAGTACTTACACGCAAAACTGATGGCACATTAAATAATATTAAATAGTTTGAACTTTAATAAAACATACTTAAATCCTGTTAACTGCCTGTTTCTGTTGACTGATACGGACTGTGCAAGCCGTTATCTGGCTTTTCGCCGCCACGCCCTTTTTTGCAGCGCGTCTGATGGCCCACGCCCGGTTCGAGGTCATACATCAGTCTGCTCGCAGTCTCTGAAAGCCATACAACCTGCCTGCAACGTATGGCTGACGCGCCTGCACGACCATTGGCCCGTCTATTGCTAATGCAATCGCACCGGTAGCCAACGGCGGCTATCACCTTTTACGACAAAGACGTCGCTCATCTCTTTCCGCCCCGTGGACAGAGAGGCGACGTTTTTTGCGTTTTGGCCCCGGCGAAGGGGCCGGTGGAGTCGCCGTCATTCGGAACACTCCACCACAGCGTCTGAACCACCCGTGTCGCGGTCATGGCCCGACTGACTAACTAGCAGATGATGAGGTGTGCACATGGATACAAGCTTCTGGAAGGCAGGCCACAAACCGACCCTGTTCGCGGCCTTTCTCTATTTTGACCTGAGTTTCATGGTCTGGTACCTGCTGGGCCCACTGGCGGTACAGATTGCCACTGACCTGCACCTGACCACTCAGCAACGTGGCCTGATGGTCGCCACGCCGATTCTGGCGGGCGCGGTGCTGCGCTTTTTCATGGGCCTGCTGGCCGACCAGCTGTCGCCCAAAACCGCCGGAATCATCGGCCAGGTGATCGTCATCGGCGCGCTGCTGGGTGCCTGGCAATTGGGCATTCACACCTACGGCCAGGTGCTGGTACTGGGCGTGTTCCTCGGCATGGCCGGTGCCTCGTTCGCCGTCGCGCTGCCCCTGGCGTCGCAATGGTATCCGGCGCAGCACCAGGGCAAGGCCATGGGCATCGCCGGTGCGGGCAACTCCGGCACTGTACTGGCCGCGCTGATCGCGCCGGTGCTGGCCGCCAGTTTCGGCTGGGGCAACGTCTTCGGCCTGGCGCTGATCCCGCTGGTTCTGACCCTGATCGCCTTCACCCTGATGGCCCGCAACGCCCCGCAACGCAGCAAACCCAAATCCATGGCGGACTACCTCAAGGCGCTGGGTGACCGTGACAGTTGGTGGTTCATGTTTTTCTACAGTGTGACGTTCGGTGGCTTCATTGGCCTGGCCAGCGCCCTGCCCGGCTATTTCAACGACCAATATGGCTTGAGCCCGATCACTGCCGGTTACTACACCGCTGCCTGTGTGTTCGGTGGCAGCCTGATGCGTCCGTTGGGTGGTGCGCTGGCCGACCGTTTCGGCGGGATTCGCACACTGACCGTGATGTATGCGGTTGCCGCCATCGGCATTGCCGCCGTGGGCTTCAACCTGCCGAGTTCGTGGGCAGCACTGGCGCTGTTCGTAGCCGCGATGCTGGGCCTGGGGGCCGGCAACGGCGCGGTATTCCAGTTGGTACCGCAGCGCTTCCGCAAGGAAATCGGGGTCATGACCGGCTTGATCGGCATGGCCGGTGGCATCGGTGGCTTCCTGCTGGCGGCGGGCCTGGGCAGCATCAAACAGAACACCGGCGACTACCAGTTGGGGCTGTGGCTGTTCGCCGGCCTGGCGATATTGGCCTGGTTCGGCCTGCTGAACGTCAAACGTCGCTGGAGAACCACCTGGGGTTCGGCCGCGGTCACGGCGGCCCGGGTCTGAAGCGCCGATGACCCTGCAACTGCAGTTCGCTCAATTCAGCGCCAGCGGACCGCGAGCGGAGAATCAGGACGCCGTGCGCCTGGTCACGCCAGTCCCGGCACTGGCGGCCAGCAAGGGCTATCTGTTCGCCCTTGCCGACGGCGTCAGCCAATGTGCCGACGGCGCACTGGCCGCGCAGTCGACCCTGCAGGCGCTGGCCCTCGACTATTACGCCACGCCGGAAACATGGGGCGTGGCGCAGTCCCTTGATCGCCTGCTGCTGGCGCAGAATCGCTGGCTGCTGGCCAACGGCCTGTTGACCACCCTCAGCGCTCTGGTGCTGCGTGGCAGGCGCTTCACCCTCGCCCATGTCGGCGACTGCCGGGCTTACCGCTGGCACACCGGAACGCTGAAACGCATCAGTGAAGATCACGTCTGGGAACAGGCCGACATGCAGCATGTGCTCAAACGTGCGCTGGGCCTGGATCAGTACGTGGTCATGGATTACCTGGACGGCGAGCTGTGCGAAGGCGAACGCCTGCTGCTGGTCAGCGACGGCGTATGGGCGGCACTGGGCGATGCAAGTATCCGCTCGATTCTGGGCGAACAGCACGACCTCGACGCGGCAGTGAAAACCCTGGTCAGCGCGGCGCACCTGGCCGGCAGTCAGGACAATGCCAGCGCCCTGCTGATTCAGGTCGACACGCTCGGCGAGGACGATCTGGGCGATACGCTACTGCAATTGCAGCAATGGCCGCTGCCACCCGCACTCAAGGCCGATCAGACATTCGAAGGCTGGAAAGTCGTCAGCATCGTGGCGCAATCACGCCAGTCCATCGTTTATCGAGTCACCGATATCAATGAGCAGCCCTGGCTGCTGAAGACCCTGCCAGCCAGTCGTCATGACGAGACCGGTGCCGGTCAGGGTTTACTGCTGGAGGAGTGGTTTCTGCGTCGGGTCGCCGGGCGTTTTTTTCCCGAGATACACCCGCTGCCAGACCGTCAGCATCTGTATTACGTCATGCGCGAGTATCGCGGGCACACAATGGCCGAGCGCTTCACCGACAAAGGGCCGTTGCCGCTGGCCCAGTGGCAGGACTTGGCCACCCGACTGTTACGGGCCACGGGCCTGCTGCATCGACGCAACATCATCCATCGCGATATCAAACCGGAAAACCTGCTACTGGCCGACGACGGCGAGTTGCGCCTGCTGGACTTCGGCCTGGCGTTCTGCCCGGGCCTGTCGGCGGTCAACACCGAAGACCTGCCCGGCACACCCAGTTATATAGCACCGGAAGCCTTCAACGGCGCCGAACCGCATCCGCAACAGGACCTGTACGCAGCAGGCGTCACCTTGTACTACCTGCTGACAGGGCAATACCCTTACGGCGAGATCGAAGCCTTTCAGCACCGTCGCTTCGGCGCACCGATACCTGCCAGTCGTTATCGACCGGATCTGCCGCAGTGGCTGAGCCAAAGCCTGGACAAGGCACTGCACGCCGACCCGAGCCAGCGTTATGAAACCGCCGAACAGTGGTTGCTGGAGCTGGAGCAGGCCGAGCATCGTCCGCTGGTGGCAAAGCCGCGTCCGCTGCTGGAACGCGAACCGCTGAAAGTCTGGCGAACACTGGCGTTGCTCTCTCTGCTGTTCAACCTGATGCTGGTGATCTGGTTGATGGGCCGCCACTGAGCCCTTGCGCCCCGCTTCTGTGCAACGCGCCTCAACGCAGTGCAGAAAGCGCCAGGGTTATCGACTGCACACCGCGCAGGCTGGCAAATCCGAGTTGGCACAAGCGCTGCATGGTCACTGGCAGATAATTCATAACACGCCGCCCTCAACGATGAAGGCTGCGTCTCCCGAGCGAACGGGACCGGACAAAGGCGTCCTCGTCAGGCCACTGACGGGACGCCTTTTTTTTGTTTGCGCGAAACGTGTCGAGCACGCGCTGCAGTGACTCGGAGGCAAGATGACCAAACTCAAACTGGTGATGATCGGCAACGGCATGGCCGGCGTGCGCACACTCGAAGAGTTGCTGAAACTGAGCGAAGACCTTTACCACATCACGGTCTTCGGCGCCGAGCCACACCCCAATTACAATCGCATTCTGCTGTCGCCGGTACTGGCCGGCGAGCAGAATTTCGAAGACATCGTGCTCAACGACCTCGACTGGTACGAACGCAACGGTATCCAGTTGTTGCTCAACCGTCGCGTGGTGAAGATCGACCGCATCAGACGCCTGGTGATCGCCGATGACGGCACCCAGGCCCATTATGATCGGCTGCTGATTGCCACCGGTTCGCGGCCGTTCATACTGCCGATCCCGGGCAACACGCTGAACGGTGTGATCGGTTATCGCGACATCGGCCACACGCGGCAGATGATCGACACCTCCGTCACGCACAAACGCGCAGTCGTCATCGGCGGCGGACTGCTCGGCCTGGAAGCGGCCAACGGCTTGAGCCTGCGCGGCATGCACGTGACGGTGGTGCATAACGGCCAGACGCTGCTGGAGCGCCAACTGGACAAGACCAGCGGGCGCATGCTGCAAGCGGCGCTGGAAAAGCGCGGCCTGAGCTTTCGCCTCGACGAACAGACCAACGCCTTGCTCGGCGATGATCAGGGCCGGGTAACCGCGGTGCAATTCAACAATGGCGACAGGATCGACGCCGATCTGGTGGTCATGGCAGCAGGCATACGGCCCAACACCGAATTGGCCGAGCAAGCCGGCCTGCCCTGCAACCGTGGCATTCTGGTCAATGACACCTTGCAGACCTACGACCCGCGCATCTACGCGATTGGCGAATGTGTCAGCCACCGTGGCATCGCCTATGGGCTGGTGGCGCCGCTGTTCGAGCAGGCGCGGGTCTGCGCCAACCACCTTGCGCAACTGGGCTTTGCGCGTTATCCGGGCTCGGTCACCTCGACCAAG
>Ga0105244_10000476_pt1 | contig 36389 bp, 20 predicted proteins | sample KBSM44metaG_FD_80423 | JGI IMG/M metagenome (GOLD analysis project Ga0105244, IMG submission 80423) | Miscanthus rhizosphere microbial communities from Kellogg Biological Station, Michigan, USA - KBS M4-4 metaG | ecosystem: Host-associated > Plants > Roots > Rhizosphere > Soil | place...
ACACCGCCACCGAAAACCTCATGATGGGCAAGCTGATGGTGGATTCGGTGGCCTTCTGGGCCAGGCACTACAAGATTGATTCCTTCCGCTTCGACCTGATGGGCCACCAGCCGCGCACGGTCATGGAGCAGGTGCAGGCCAGGGCCGACAAGGCCGCCGGCCGCCACGTTAATCTGATCGGCGAGGGCTGGAACTTCGGCGAAGTGGCCGACGGTGCGCGCTTCGTGCAGGCGTCGCAGCTGTCGCTGAACGGCAGCGGCATCGGCACCTTCAGCGACCGCGCGCGCGACGCCATGCGCGGCGGCGGAGCCAGCGACGGCAGCGCGCAGATCGTCGCGCAGCAGGGCTACATCAATGGCCTGGTCTACGCGCCCAACGCGCAAGCGCCGGCGCGCCCGGCCACCGACCTGCTGCAGGCGTCGGACATGGTCAAGGTCGGCCTGGCCGGCTCGCTGCGCAACTACACGATGCGCACCTGGCAGGACGAGACCAAACAGCTGCAGGCGATCGTCTACGGCGGCAACCAGCCGGCCGGTTACGCCAGCGAGCCGTCGGAAACCGTCAACTACGTCGAGAACCACGACAATCAAACGCTGTTCGACATCAACGTCTACAAGCTGCCGCCGGAAACCACGGGAGCGGAGCGCGCGCAGGTGCAAATGCTGGGCGCCGCCATCAACGCCTTCAGCCAGGGCGTGGCCTACTTCCACGCCGGCTTCGACATCCTGCGCTCCAAATCGCTGGACCGCAACAGCTTCGAATCGGGCGACTGGTTCAATCGCCTGGACTGGACCTACCAGGACAACTACTACGGCACCGGCCTGCCGCGCGAAGAGGACAACGGCAAGGACTACGCGCTGATGAAGCCCTTGCTGGCCAACGCCGCGATCAAGCCGGCGCCGGCGGACATCGCCTGGTCGCGCGACGCCTTCCGCGATTTGCTGGCGATCCGCTCCAGCAGCACGCTGTTCCGCATGCGGACCTCGGCCGACGTCCAGCAGCGACTGCGCTTCCACAACACCGGATCGACGCAGGTGCCGACGGTGATCGTCGCGCATCTGGACGGCGCGGGCTACGCCGGCGCCAACTTCAAGTCGATCACGTATCTGATCAACGTCGACAAGGTCTCGCAGCGCGTCACCGTGGACGAGGAAAAGAACCGCCGCTACCGGCTGCATCCGGTGCATCTGCGCGCCGGCGCGGCAGACCAGCGCGTGGCAAGCGAAGCGCGATACGACGCCACCACCGGCACATTCACGCTCCCCGCGCGCAGCGCAACCGTATTCGTCGAGTAACAGCGCCCCCCCCCAACCCGGGGACAGTGCCGACATTCGGACACGAGCACATCTTTAATGGCGCTCAGTTCGTGTCCGAATGTCGGCACTGACCCTGGTGTTCTTCTCGGCTTGCAAAATCGCCGCGCTCCCGCGATAATGGAATAATTCTCATTTGCGTTTGCGCCCGCAGCCCGTCCCGCACCAGCCACGTCATCGCCATCAAAGAGAGAAAACCTCCCTTCTCCCTTGAAAGACCCCTATGACTGTGTCGCAGCCCCAGAAAGCGCCCCACTTGCGCTACCGCGCCGGCGTCGCCGTGCGCGCGCTGATCGCCATCTTCGGCGGCTACGCGGTGGCGGCCGCGATCGCGGCGGCGCTGGCCATGTGGCTGCCCATCGCCCGCGTCGAAGCCGCGCTGACCGCCACCATGACCGGCCTGATTGTTTATCCGTGCGCGATCATGTGGTGCTTCGCCGCGCGCACGCCCCTGCGCGCGCTGGGCGGCCTGCTGCTGGCTGCGCTGCCGTTCGCGCTGCTGCTGGCGGTCGGCGCGCAAGGAGCGAGGGCATGAAGGAAGGCTTCCGTCAATCGATGGCTTGGCTGCACACCTGGTCGGGCCTACTGGTGGGCTGGGTGCTGATGCTGATCTTCATGGCCGGCACGTCCAGCTACTACCGCGACGAAATCACGCTGTGGATGAAACCCGAGCTGCACCAAACGGCGATCTCGCCGGTGACGCAGGCGATGGCGGCCGATCAAGCCGCGCGCGCGCTGCAAAAGCGCGCCCCCGACAGCGAGCGCTGGTTCGTGTCCCTGCCGAGCGGGCGCGAGCCGGCGCTACAAACCATGTGGGCGCCGCCGGCCGGCGAAGAAAAAGCCAAAGGCAAGGGCCGGCGCCGTTTCGAGGAGGCCCTGCTGGACCCGGCCAGCGGCGCCGAACTGGCCGATGCGCGCTCCACGCGCGGCGGCGACTTTTTCTACCGCCTGCACTTCGACCTGCACTACATGCCGGTGCCGGTGGCGCGCTGGATCGTCGGCATCTGCGCCATGTCGATGCTGGTGGCCATCCTGTCCGGCATCGTCACCCACAAGCGCATCTTCAAGGACTTCTTCACCTTCCGGCCGCGCAAGGGCCAGCGTTCGTGGCTCGATTTCCATAACGTCAGCGCGGTGCTGGCGCTACCCTTCCATTTGATGATCACCTACACCGGCCTGGTGACGCTGATGTTCATGTACATGCCGTGGGGGGTGAAGGTCGCCTACAACAATAACGACAAGGCTTTCTTCGCGGAGCTGTTCCCCGGTTCGCCGAAGGGCCCCAAAGCCGCCGGCGTGGCCGCGCCATTGACACCGCTCGGTCCCGTGATCGCCCACGCCAGCCAGGCCTGGGGCGGCGCGCCCGCCGGCCGCATCGTGGTCGATTTCCCCAACGATGCGGCGGCCACCATCGCCGTCACCCGGCAGGAGGGACACGGCGTCAGCTCCGACCTGCCAACGCTTATCTACGACGGCGTCACCGGCAGGCCGCTGCCATCGCCAGACGCGGGACGCGGCGCCGCCGTGGAGACGCGTGGCGTCATGTACGGGCTGCACATCGGCCGCTTCGCCGATCCGCTGCTGCGCGCGCTGTTCTTCATCTCCGGCCTGGCCGGCTGCGCGATGGTCGCCACCGGGCTGCTGCTGTGGGCCGTCAAGGAAAAACCCAAGCACCTGAAGGCGGGCCGCATCGGCTTCGGCCTGCGGCTGGTGGAAGGCCTCAACATCGGCGCGGTCGCCGGCCTGCCGGTGGCCATGGCGGCCTACTTCTGGGCCAACCGGCTGCTGCCTGTGGGGCTGGCCGAGCGTCCGGCGGCGGAGGCGGGCTGGTTCTTCACCGCGTGGGCGGTGGCGATGGTGGCGGGACTGGCCTGGCCATCGCGGCCGATGTGGCGCTTGCAGCTGCTCGCGGGCGGCATGCTGTTCGCGCTGCTGCCGGTGCTGAACGGCGCGACCGGCGGCGCCCATCTGCTGGTCAGCATCCCGAATGGCTTGTGGGCGCTGGCCGGTTTCGATGGCGTGACCTTGCTGATCGGCGGCCTGCTGCTTTATGCTTCGATGCGACTGGGGCGTGCGCCAGTGGCAAAAACTCGACTTGCGGGGAATGCGGCATGACTTCGCTTTACGCGGTAGTGACGGGATGCGCGGCGGTGGCCGGGGCGTTTTCGGGATTCGCTTTTCTGGGCCTGGCGATGGATCGCCATTGGGCCGACGTGCACGGACGCGGCACGGAACCGTCCCCGGCGCAGCGCCGCCGGCTGCGCTGGTTCGGTTGCGGCCAGCTGTTGTTGTCGCTGTTGGCTTGTCTGGCGCTGCGGGGTAGTTCGCAGGGCTGGGTGCTATGGCTGGGGGCGCTGACGGCGGCGGGATGGATGGCGGTGCTGATGCTGACGTATGCGGTGCGGAGGGTGCCGCGCAGCGGTATCGCGGCCGGCTCTCTGGCGCTGCTCGGGGCCGGGGTGGCGGTGCTGGTGCGCTGACCGTCATATGGCGTTGGCGGCGCATGCATGGCGGATTAGATCTACGCTGGCGGACGTGGTATCTTTTCGGATTCCCATCGTCCCATCAGATCATGAAACTTTATCTTTCGGCTGTGTTGTTCGCACTAACCACATTGGCATCGGCGGCCCCGGTCGTCGATCCGGTCGATTGGGTCAACCCGCTGATGGGCACCGCCAGCAAGCCCGAACTCTCCAACGGTAACACCTACCCGACCATCGCCCTGCCGTGGGGGATGAATTTCTGGACGCCGCAGACCGGCAAGATGGGCAACGGCTGGACCTACACCTACGACGCCGACAAGATCCGCGGCTTCAAGCAAACGCACCAGCCGTCGCCGTGGATGAACGACTACGGCCAGTTCGCCATCATGCCGGTGGTCGGCCAGGCGGGCGGCAAACCCAGATTCACGCAGGACGACCGCGCCAGCTGGTTCTCGCACAAGGCGGAAGTGGCCAAGCCTTATTACTACAGCGTCTATCTGGCCGACGCCGACGTGACGACGGAAATCACCCCAACCGAGCGCGCCGCGCAGTTCCGCTTCACCTTCCCCAAAACCGACGAGGCCTACGTGGTGGTGGACGCCTACGACAAAGGCTCGTACATCAAGGTCATTCCGGCCGAGCGCAAGATCGTCGGCTACAGCACCCGCCACGCGCGCGGTCCGCTGCCCAAGAACTTCAAGAACTATTTCGTCATCCAGTTCGACAAGCCGTTCGCCTCGACCAGGCTGTGGAACGGCGACCAGCTGGCCGGCGACGTGCTGGAACTGGCGGCCGACCATGCCGGGGCGTTGGTCGGCTTCAAGACCGCGAAAGGCGAAAAGGTCGGCATGAAGGTGGCCTCCTCCTTCATCAGCGAGGAACAGGCGGAGCTCAACCTCAAGCGCGAACTGGCCAACGACAGCTTCGACGCGACCGCGCAAAAAGGCAGGGATATCTGGAACAAGACACTGGGCCGCATCGACGTCGAAGGCGGCAGCGAGGAGCAAACCCGCACCTTCTATTCCAGCCTGTATCGCACCTTGTTCTTCCCGAATAAACTCTACGAGATCGACGCCGACAACCAGATCGTCCATTGGAGTCCATACAACGGCCAGGTCCTGCCGGGCCATATGTTCGCCGGCACCGGCTTCTGGGATACCTTCCGCGCGCTCTACCCGTTCCTCAATCTGATGTACCCGTCGATCAACCGCGAAATGCAGGCGGGCCTGGTCAACGATTTCAAGGAGGGCGGCTGGCTGCCCGAGTGGTCCAGCCCCGGCTACGCCAACGTCATGATCGGGAATAACTCCGCCTCCGTCGTGGCGGAGGCGTACATCAAAGGCCTGCGCGGCTACGATATTGAAACGCTGTGGCAGGCGCTCAAGCACGGCGCCAACAACGAAGGTCCGATGAGCGCCGTCGGCCGCGCCGGCGTCGGCTACTACAATGAACTGGGCTACGTGCCGTACGACGTCAAGATCAACGAGAACGCCGCGCGCACGCTCGAATACGCGTACGACGATTTCGCCATCTACCAGTTGGGCAAGGCGCTGGGCAAGCCGCGCTCCGAGATCGCCATCTACGGCCAGCGCGCGCTGAACTACAAAAAGCTGTTCGACCCGGAGACGGGTCTGATGCGCGGCAGGAACCAGGACGGCACCTTCCAGTCGCCGTTCAATCCCTTCAAATGGGGCGACGCCTTCACCGAAGGGAATAGCTGGCACTACACCTGGTCGGTGTTCCAGGACGTGAACGGGCTGATAGAGCTCATGGGCGGGCGCGAAAAGTTCGTCGCCAAGCTCGATGAAGTCTTCACGCTGCCGCCGACTTACGACGAGAGCTACTACAAGGCCGTTATCCACGAGATCCGCGAAATGCAGATCGCGAACATGGGCCAGTACGCCCATGGCAACCAACCGATCCAGCACATGATCTACCTGTACGGCTACGCCGGCGCGCCCTGGAAAACCCAGTACTGGGTGCGCGAGACGATGAACCGCATGTACAAACCGACGCCGGACGGCTACTGCGGCGACGAGGACAACGGCCAGACCTCCGCCTGGTACGTCTTCTCCGCGCTCGGCTTCTACCCGGTCACGCCGGCCGTGCCGCAGTACGTGGTCGGCGCGCCGCTGTTCAAAAAAGCGACCCTGAAGCTGGAGAACGGCAAAACCATCGTCATCAACGCCCGCGCCAACAGCGATACCAAGCGTTACGTGCGCTCGCTGAAGGTCGACGGCAAGGCCACCTCGAAGAACTGGCTCGCTCACGCCGACCTGACGCGTGGCGCCACGCTGGACTTCGACATGACGGAGCGGCCCGACACAAGGCGCGCCACCTCCCCGGCCGACGCCCCCTATTCCCTCTCCACCGATCCGCAGTATCAATAATGCGACAAGGTGGGCTCCGGCCCACCCGTGTCGGCACTTTCCTACTTATCCCAGAGCAAGATTTACGCGTCTATCGCGCGACGATTAAAAAATCGTGCTATCATTTATTTCATCAGCGCAATAATATTTCCCCTGATGCAAGCACCATCGGAGCCGCCGAGCCTTAAACACGCTCGCCTCTCGCCGTTCAACAGGCGCCAGTGACCTCACGGCCACCCGCGCTCGCCAGTGCCTCACCCCGCATTGAATAGCACCTTGTCAACCAAACAACAAGATGACCGGATCATGACTATTTCTTGCCAACTCAATGAAGCGCGCCGGCTGGAGGCGCTCAATAAACTCAATCTGCTCGACACGCCGCCCAGCGACGCCTTCGACCGCATCACCCGCATGGCCGCGCGGCTGTTCGACCTGCCCATTGCGGCGGTGTCGCTGACGGACGCCGACCGCCAGTGGTTCAAGTCGCGCGTGGGCGTCGAGCACACGTCGATCCCGCGCCTGCACGCGCCCTGCGGCGAAGTGGCCGACAGCCGCCGCGTGCTGGTGATCCCCGATCTGCTGAACGACGCGTCCTTCCGCGAAAGCCCGCTGGCCGCCAGCGGCATCCGTTACTACGCGGGCGCGCCGCTGACCACCATCGACGGCTACTGCCTTGGCGCGATGTGCGTGCTGGGCACCGAGCCGCGCGAGACCACGCAGGCGGAACTCGAGATCCTGTCCGACCTCGCGGCCATGGTCATGGCGCAGATCGAGATGCACCACGCGCTGGGCCGCATGGACCCGCTCAGCGGCCTGCCGAACCGCAGCCAGTTCATCGAAGACTTCCAGGACATGCAGCGCGACCGGCCCGCCGACGAACAAAGGCTGGCGGTGCTGATCAACCTCGCCACCCCCGAGCAGATGTCGCATGCCGCGCGCGCCTTGAATCCCTCCTTCCTCGACGAGCTGGTGATCGATTCGGCGGCCTGGATACGCGCCGAAACGGGGCCGCGCCGCAAGGTCTACCACGTCGCCGCCATGCAGTTCGCGCTGCTGTCCGAGCCAGGCATGACGCTCGACGACTACTTGCCGGTGCTGGAAGAGAGGTTGGAGATGGGCGTGAGCATCAGCAAGCTGCGCTTTGTCACCACGCCATCGATCGGCGTGGCGCCGTTCGAAGTCGGCACCGCCGACGGCTTGAACGTGCTGCGCCAGGCGCAAAGCGCCGCGCACGATGCCGCCGACAGCGCCACCCATGTCGCCGTGTACTCGGCGGTGGAAGACCGCCTGTACCGGCGCCGTTTCAACCTGCTCAACGACTTCGCGGCCGCGCTGATCAGCCGCGATCAACTGCGCCTGGTCTACCAGCCGCGCATCGACATCGCCAGCGGCGAGTGCATCGGCGCCGAGGCGCTGCTGCGCTGGACCCACCCGACGCTCGGCCCGATCGGCCCCGGCGAGTTCATTCCCATCATCGAGCGCTCCGGCCTGGCCCAGGCGACGACGGCCTGGGTGCTGGACCGCGCGTTGCGCCAGCAGCAGGCATGGCGCGCCGCCGGCCTGGAGCTCCAGTTGTCGCTCAACGTCTCTGCCTCCAATCTGCTGGAACCCGACCTGGCCGACCGCGTGGTCGCCGGATTGGAACAATATGGGCTGCCGCCGGAGTGCCTGGAACTGGAGATCACCGAAAGCGCCATCATGGAGCAGCCGGCGAAAGCGCAGGCCACGCTGGACGCCATCGCCGCCATCGGCGTGCATCTGGCGATCGACGACTTCGGCACAGGCTACAGCAGCCTGTCGTACCTGCAGCGCATGCCGGCCAATGTGGTCAAGATCGACCAGTCGTTCATTCTTGGGTTGGAGGACGACTATCGTCAACAGGGGTTGGTCAGGACGATGATCAGGATGTCGCAGGATTTGGGACACCGGGTGGTGGCGGAAGGCGTCGAGCGCGGCGACGTGCTGGCCTTCCTGCGCTCGGCCGGTTGCGACGAGGCGCAGGGTTATTTGTTCGCGCGTCCGTTGGAGGTGGAAGCCTTCGCGGCCTGGTGCCGCGACAGCAGCGGGTGGGAAGATGCGGTGGCCGCAAGCATTCCACGGCGCGAAGCGCGTGTATTGTGCTCGCTGGCGCGGCCGAAGGTTAGCATGGCGGCGTCCCGCCGCCGGCACCAGACGCGTTAGATGGCGGGTGCCGGACGCATCGTGCCGGCGCCACGGCTATCAGCGGCCCCGGTTATTGCCCTATCAGCACTATCGCGTTGCGCGTGCCGAAACCGACCTTGCCGCCTTTGACCACGGCCGTCTTGCCCGAGTAGTAGTCCCTGACCTTCTGGCCATTGGCGAACACCCCATGCACATCGATCGTGCTGGCCTTATCGGTCGGCAGGTCCAGCGCGACGACAACCTTGTCGCGCACTCCACCCTTGTCATAGGTCCGCTTGAACACATACGGCTTGGCCTGCAACTGCTGGTGCACCCCCGCCCCCACCGCCACATGCGCCTGGCGGAACAACCCAAGCTTGCTCCAGTGCGCGCGCACGTCGGCGATCTTGTAGCCGTTGCGCGCCGTGTTCTGCTCTAGCTCATCCCAGTTCATGAAGGTCCGCAGCCTGGCGTCGCCCACCGCGTCGGCCTGATCGAGCTTGCGCGCGGTTTCGTCGCCGTAGTAGATCTGCACGGCGCCGGGCGCCAGCAGCAGCTTGGTCGCGCTCTCGAACGGCTTTTTGCGCTCGCGGTCGAACGGCTGGTCGTAGTCGTGCGAATCGATATAGTTCAGCACCGAGTAGCCGTTCAAGGCGCCGCCGTGCAGCGTGTTCGAATAACTGCTGAACAGCGACTCGTAATCCTTGTTCGCGTCGCGCACCAGGCCGAAATTGATCAGGCTATCGAAGCCGTTTTGATAATAATTGGCGCTCTGTCCGCCCAGATCGAAATTCTGGCCATGGGCGATGTCGTAGTTATACACTTCCGCCGTCATGTAGAACTTGTCGTCGCTAAGCTTCTTGTCCGGATTGGCGCGCTTCCAATCCTCGAACGCCGCATCGGCAACCGTGCGCAATTCCTTCCACACCCCGGCCTCGACGTGCTTGACGGTGTCGGCGCGGAAGCCGTCCACGCCGTACTTGCGTATCCAGTCGGCGTGCCACTTCATCAGGTAGTAGCGCGGCGCGCGCGGGTAGCCGGTGCGCTTGAAGAATTCATCCAGCTCCTTGACCTCCTGCGTGTAGCGGCCTTCGCGTCGCCACTTTTCCACCAGTTGCGGCGGCAACTCGACCTCCTCGTTGCTGTCGGTGCGCACATCGGGCAGGTTCTTCACCAGGGTGCATTCGATGGTGCTCTTCGCGTCCTTGTGCGTGCACATCGGTTCGGTGCGCACCCACTGCTGCGGCCATGCCTTGTCGATCGTCGTCTCCGGACCGATGTGGTTCATCACCACGTCGAGGATGACGCGGATGCCGCGCGCGTGCGCGGCTTCGACGAAATTGCGGAAATCGGTTTCGGTGCCCAGGTTGGCGTCGACGGTGGTGAAATCCTTGGCCCAGTAGCCGTGGAAGCCGTAGGACTTGCCGGTGCCCTCATCGGTGCCTTCGTGGATTTGCTCCACCGGCGGCGTGAGCCAGATCGCGTTCACGCCCAGGCTATCGAAATAGCCATCGTTGATTTTGTTGGTGATACCGGCCAGGTCGCCGCCCATGAAGCCGCGCAGCGGCGCGGCGTCGGCGTTGCGGCCATAGGCCAGGTCATTGCCGGTGAAGGCGTTGTTGAAACGGTCCGTCAGCAGGAAATAGACTGTGGCGTTCTCCCACAGGAATGGCTTTTTCGCGGCCATCGGCGTCGCCGCCGATTTAGCCACCGGTTCGGCGGCCACCGCCGGTGCGCCGAAGGCCAGCGCCACAGCCATTGCGAGGGTTGTACGTTTGCTCCACTTGGTCCATTCCATGCTGTCGTCCTTATGTAGTTATGTGGTGACGGTCGGACGCGCGCGTCCGGTCCATCCTTCGATCCCGCCGACCTGCTCGGCGATCAAGATCAATGCGGAAAGCGCCTGCTGGGTAGGCAGGTGGTGCATGGCCGGATCGTCCTCGTAGCGTTCCAGATAAACGCGCAAGGTCGCTCCTTCCGTGCCGGTGCCCGACAAACGGAACACGATGCGCGAGCCGTTGGTCATGACGATGCGGATGCCCTGCTTCTTCGACACCGAACCGTCGATCGGATCGGTGTATTCGAAATCGTCGGCGAAATCGACCACGTAGTGGCCCAGGTCCTGGCCCTTCAGGGTCGCCAGCTTGATGCGCAGCGAATCCATCAGCTCATTGGCGCCTTCGACCGGCACGCCCTCGTAGTCGTGGCGCGAGTAGTAGTTGCGGCCGAAGCGCGCCCAATGCTCGCTGACCAGCTGCTCGACCGACTTGCCGGTGACGGCCAGCAGGTTAAGCCAGAACAGCACGGCCCACAGGCCGTCCTTTTCGCGGATGTGGTCCGAGCCGGTGCCGTAGCTCTCCTCGCCGCACAGCGTCGCCTGGCCGGCGTCGAGCAGGTTGCCGAAGAACTTCCAGCCGGTCGGCGTCTCGAAACTCGGAATGCCCAGCGCGGCGGCCACGCGGTCGGACGCCTGCGAGGTCGGCATCGAGCGGGCAATGCCTTTCAGGCCGGCCTTATAGCCCGGCGCCAGCGTCGCGTTCGCGGCCAGCACGGCCAGGCTGTCCGATGGTGTGACGTCGAACTTGCGGCCGACGATCATGTTGCGGTCGCCGTCGCCGTCCGAGGCGGCGCCGAAGTCCGGCGCGTCGTCGGCGGCCATCAGCTCGATCAGCTGGGCGGCGTTGACGGGGTTCGGATCCGGGTGGTGGCCGCCGAAGTCTTCCAGCGGCTCGCCGTTGATGACGGTGCCGGCCGGCGCGCCCAGCATCCCTTCCAGGATCGCCTTGGCGTACGGGCCGGAGACGGCGGACATGCCGTCAAAGCACATGCGGAAGCCGCCGCCGAACAGTTTTTTGATGGCGTCGAAATCGAACAGCTCCTGCATCAGTTCCGCGTAGTCGGCCACGGAGTCGATCACTTCGACGTCCATCTGCTCGATGCGCGAGGCGCCGATCTTATTCAGGTCGATCGCGGCGGCGTCGCTGATGCGGTAGGCGGTGATCGATTCGGTGCGCTGGAAGATCGCCTCGGTCACGCTCTCCGGCGCGGGACCGCCGTTGGCGATGTTGTACTTGATGCCGAAGTCGCCATCCGGTCCGCCCGGATTGTGGCTGGCCGACAGCACGATGCCACCCAGCGCGGCGTGCTTGCGGATCACGCAACTGACGGCTGGTGTCGACAGGATGCCGCCCTGGCCGACCAGCACCTTGGCAAAGCCGTGCGCCGCAGCCATGCGCAGGATGACCTGCACCGCCTCGCGGTTGTGGAAGCGGCCATCGCCGCCGACCACCAGCGTTTTACCGGCGACGTCGCCCAGCGTATCGAACACGCTTTGCACAAAATTCTCGAGATAGGACGGCTGCTGGAAGACGGTGACTTTTTTCCGCAGGCCGGAAGTCCCCGGCCGCTGGCCAGGGAAAGGTGTGGTGGTGACTGTCTGAATGCTCATGTTCGCTCCGGGTGGATAAGAATGACAAATTGGTGAAATCGGGGTGACAACGACGGGTTTACAATTCCGCCTGGCCGCGCGTCACCGCGCTGCGACGGTTGTACCTGTTCCGGCCAAATCGCGTCGCACAACTTACTTGTCTCACGAACAATATTACAGCATCAGCCCTTCGGGTCCGCGTTATCTTGGACGGACAAGGTCAGAATCGCCGCCACCAGCATGCACACGCCGCCCAGCATCAGCGTCTTGACGGCGTGGCCGTCGAACACCTGCTTGGTCATGAAGCCGAGCAGCAGGCCGCTGACGATTTGCGGAATCACGATGAAGAAATTGAACACGCCCATGTAGTAGCCCATGCGGTTGGCAGGCAGCGCGCCGGCCAGGATCGCGTACGGCATGGTCAGGATGCTGGCCCACGCGATGCCGACGCCGATCATCGGCACGAAGGCCAGGTTCGGATCGCGGATCGCGAAAAGGCTGATCAGGCTCGCGCCGCCGATGGCCAGGCAGGTCATGTGCACGAACTTGCGGCTGGTGTGGCGCGCGAAGATGGGCAGGATGAACGCCGCCAGCGCGGATACGCCACTATAGACGGCGAACATGACGCCCACGTGGTTGCCTGCCTGCTGGAAGGCGGCCGATTGCGCGTCGGTGGTGCCGTAGACGTTTTCGCCGATGGCGTTGGTGGTGTAGATCCACATCGCGAACAGGCCGATCCAGGTGAAAAACTGCACGGCCGCCAGCTGCACCATCGTTTTCGGCATTTTTCCAAAGCCGCCGAAGATCTCCGTCAGCGCGCGGCCCAGGCCCTTGGTGCGCTGCTGTTCGGCGCGGAAGGCTTCGAGGTCGCTCGGTGGTTCCTCCTTCGCAGTCAGCACGGTCCACATCACGGCGCTCATGTAGATCGCGCCGCCGGCGTAGAACGAATAGCGCACCGTGTCCGGAATGGCGCCGTTGACCGGCACGTTGCTCACGCCCAGATAGTCGGCGAAGATGGTCGGCAGCAGCGAGGCGATCACCGCGCCCCAGCCGATGAAGAAGGTTTGCATCGCGAAGCCGGCGGTCTGCTGCGACGGACCCAGTTTGTCGCCCACGAAGGCGCGGAACGGTTCCATCGAGACGTTGATCGCGGCGTCGAGCATCCACAGCACGATCACCGCCATCCACAGCGCCGAGGAATTCGGCATCAGGAACAGCGCCAGCGACGCCAGCAAGGCGCCGACGAAGAAGAACGGACGGCGGCGGCCCCATTGCGGGTGCCAGGTGTTGTCGCTCAGGTAGCCGATGATGGGCTGCACCAGCAGGCCGGTGACCGGCGCCGCCAGCCAATACAGCGACAAATCGTCGGGATTGGCGCCCAGTGTGGAGAAAATCCGGCTGGTGTTAGCATTCTGCAGCGCGAAGCCGAACTGGATACCGAAAAAGCCAAAGCTCATATTCCATAACTGCCAGAACGACAGTATGGGCTTGCTGCTGGAAGATTTCATGCGACGCGTCCCGATTATTGAAATTTGTAGCAAAATAACACGACACCCCATGAGTGTCAATTGAAAGGATACCAAGGTAAAATAACGCTAAATGGCGCACCTTGGACCAAATTTCGTAGCCAAATGTAGCCAAACAACAAAATACATCACATACACGAGACTCCTACCCCACATGAGAAGAAATCCCTTCGTAAAACTTGCCGTTTTGACATTGGCGCTATTCACCCTGTTTGCCGGCCACGCCCCGTCCGCGCTGGCGCAGAACGCCGGCCGCATCTTCGCCAGCGCCAAGCTGCATGGCGGCTACATGGAAGTGCGCACCAGCGACGGCGTCTATCTGATCAAGCCCTACACCCGCAGCATCATCGAGACCACCTTCATTCCCGAGGGCGAGACGGCCGATCCGGCCTCGCACGCGGTGGTGCTGGCGCCGGCGGCGGTCACCACCTCGTTCTCGGACAAGGCCAACAAGATCGAGTACGCGACGCCGGGCCTGGTGGTCACGGTCACCAAGTCGCCGTTCCAGATCTCCTACGCGTACAAGGGCAAGCAGCTGGTCGCGGAGAAGAAGGGCTACATGAAGGTCACCGACGACGTCGCGACGGGCAGCAAGGATATCAACAAAGGACAGCCGCGCGTGCTGGAGGCGATCGAATTCGCGCTCGACAAGGACGAGGCCTTGTACGGCGCCGGCGCGCGCGCGGTCGGCATGAACCGGCGCGGCAACCGCTTCACGCTGTATAACAAGGCGGACTACGGCTACGGCGCGACATCGAAGCAGCTTAACTACGGCATGCCGATCGCGCTGTCGTCGAAACTGTACGCCCTCCACTTCGACAACACCCGCACCGGCTACCTCGATTTCGATAGCAAGAAGGACAACAGCCTGCGCTGGGAAACCATCGGCGGCCGCAAGACCTATCAAATCGTCGCCGGCGACAAATGGGAGGACGTGGTCGACAACTACACCTACCTGACCGGCAAGCAGCCGATGCCGCCGCGCTGGGCCTTCGGTAACTTCGCGATGCGCTTCGGCTACCACGACGAGACGGAGGCGCGCGCGGTGGTCGACAAATTCATCGCCGACGACATCCCGCTCGACGCCATCGTCTTCGATCTGTACTGGTTCGGCAAGGAGGTCAAGGGCACGATGGGCAACCTGGCCTGGGACGCGGACAACTTCCCCAACCCGATCGGCATGATCTCGGACTTCAAGCAAAAAGGCGTGCAGACGGTGGTTATCAGCGAACCGTTCATCGTCGACACCTCCAGCCGCTGGAAGGAAGCGGTCGACAAGAAGATCCTCGGCACCGACGCCAACGGAAAGCCGCTGGCCTACGACTTCTTCTTCGGCCACACGGGCCTGATCGACATCTTCGGCCAGCCCGGCAAGGACTGGCTGTGGAATATCTACCGCGACCTGCGCCTGCAGGGCGTGACCGGCGTCTGGGGCGACCTGGGCGAGCCGGAACTGCACCCGACCGAAATGCGCCACGCCACCGGCGGCGCCGACGAGGTCCACAACATCTACGGCCACCAGTGGGCCAGGCTGGTGGCCGAGGGCTATGAGAAGGACTTCCCCACCGAGCGCCCGTTCATCCTGATGCGCGCGGGTTACTCGGGCACGCAGCGCTACGGCATCATCCCGTGGTCCGGCGACGTGGACCGCAGCTGGGCCGGACTGCAATCGCAGCCGGAGATCTCGCTGCAAATGGGGATGCAGGGCACAGGCTACATGCACTCGGACCTGGGCGGCTTCGCCAACCCGGTGCTGGACAACGAACTGTATGCGCGCTGGCTGCAGTACGGCGTGTTCCAGCCGGTGTTCCGCCCGCACGCGCAGGAGGAGGTGCCGTCGGAGCCGATCTTCCGCGACGACAAAACCAAGGCGCTGGCGCGCGACGCCATCCGCATGCGTTATCGCCTGCTGCCCTATAACTACACGCTCGCCTTCGACAACAACCAGAAAGGGCTGCCGCTGATGCGCCCCATGGTGTACGAGGAGCCGGGCAATGCCAAGGTGCGGGCGATGTCGTCGACCTACCTGTGGGGCAAGGACTTCCTGGTCACGCCGGTGATGAAGGCGGGCGCGGTCAAGACCGACGTCTACTTCCCCGCCACCAGCGCGTGGTTCGACTTCTATACCGGCGAGCGGCAGGCCGGCGGCGCGACCCGGTCCGTGAAGCTCAGCCCCGGCCACGTGCCGGTGTACGTGCGCGCCGGCGCCTTCATCCCGATGACGCGCGTGGTGCAGACGACGCGCGACTACACCACCAGGAACATCGAGCTGCACTACTACCACGACGCCTCGGTCAAAACCGCCACCGGCAAACTGTACGACGACGACGGCCTGACCGCGCAGGCGTTCGAACATGGCAAATACGAGCTGGTGACCTTCACCAGCAAGGTGTATCGGCGCGGCCTGTCGATCAACATCGACTCGGCCATCGGCGACAACTACCGCCGGCCGGAGCGCAGCATCGACCTGACGGTGCACAACGTCGGCGCGAAGCCGGCGTCGGTGCGGGTCGACGGCACGGTGACGACCTTCGCGTGGGACGCCGGCAGCAAGCTGCTGACACTGGTGCTGCCGCCCAACGCCATGCCTTCGCGGACCGTCTCCATCGCCCTGTAAGCGTGTATGATTATTGGCCATTGAACCAAGGGGTTCAATGGCCGATACGACTACCCAGGGAGATGCACTTGACACCAAAAATTATCAGCACGCTGCTGGCGGCCACCGCCATGACAGCCGTCAGCGTTACCGCGCTGGCCGCCCCCGCAAAAAAACCGACCGTCGCCGAAGCGGAACGCTTTTTGGCCGACACGGAAGAACGCCTCAATAAACTGAACAACGAACAGGCGCGCGGCGCCTGGGTTGGCTCCAACTTCATCACCGACGACACGGAAGCGATCACCTCCTACTTCGCCGAACGCTATCTGACTGCGTCCGGCGAAGCGGCGATCGGCGCGCGCCGTTTCAACGGCCTGAAACTGCCGGCGGAATCGGCGCGCAAGCTGATGCTGCTGCAGCAAACGCTGGTCTTCGCCGATCCGAAGGAGCGCGAACAATACGCCCAGCTGCAGGCGGCGCTGAACGGCGCCTACGGCAAGGCCAAATACTGCGTCAAGAAGGACGACGGCACCGGCGACTCCTGCATGGCGCTGGGCGAAATGGAAAAGGTGCTGGCGAACAGCCGCGACGAGCCCAAACTCAAGGAGATGTGGCTGGGCTGGCACGCGCAATCGCCGTCGTACAAGGACAAGTACACCGAATATATCGCGCTGTCGAACAAGGGCGCCAGGCAGATGGGCTTTGCCGACACCGGCGCCATGTGGCGCGCGCAGTACGACATGCCGCCGGAAGCCTTCGCCGCCGAGATGGAGCGCCTGTGGCAGCAGGTCAAGCCGCTGTACGAATCGCTGCACACCTACACCCGCTACAAGCTGCGCGAAACCTACGGCCCGGACGTGGTGCCGCTGACCGGCCCCATTCCGTCCCACCTGTTCGGCAATATGTGGAGCCAGAGCTGGGATAACCTGTACCCGATCCTCAAGCCGAAGACGGGCGCCAGCGGCTACGACCTGACCAAGGTGCTGGAAGCGCGCAAGACCGACGCCAAGCAAATGACGCAGTACGCCGAGCGTTTCTACACCTCGCTGGGCATGCAGAAGCTGCCGGCCACGTTCTGGGAACGCTCGCTGCTGACCAAGCCGCGCGACCGCGACGTCGTCTGCCACGCCTCCGCCTGGCCGCTGAATGAAAAGGACGATGTGCGCATCAAGATGTGCATCACGCCGACGGCCGAGGATTTCACCGTCATCCATCACGAGCTGGGTCACGTCTACTACTTCCTGGCGTATAACAAGCAGCCCTTCCTGTTCCGCAATGGCGCCAACGACGGCTTCCACGAAGCCATCGGCGACACCGTCGCGCTGTCGATCACGCCGGATTACCTGAAGAAGGTCGGCCTGATGGAGCAGGCGCCGCCGGCGGACGCCGACATCGGCGACCTGCTGAACCGCGCGCTGGCCAAGGTGGCGTTCCTGCCGTTCGCGTACTCGGTGGACAAGTGGCGCTGGGACGTTTATGCCGGCAAGACCAAGCCTGAGGACTTCGACAAGACCTGGTGGCAGCTGCGCGAGCAGTACATGGGCGTGAAGCGTCCGGCGGCGATGGTGGCCGGTGGTTTCGACGCCGGCGCCAAGTACCACGTCGCGGCCGACGTGCCGTACGCGCGCTACTTCCTGGCGCACATGCTGCAGTTCCAGTTCCACCGCGCGCTGTGCCGCGAGGCCGGTTATACGGGTCCTTTGAACCGCTGCTCGGTGTACGACAACGCCAAGGCCGGCGCCAAGCTGCAGCAAATGCTGGCGATGGGCGCCAGCAAGCCCTGGCCGGAAGCGCTGAAGGCGATATCGGGCGAGGACAAGATCGACGGCGGCGCGCTGCTGGAGTATTTCGCCCCGTTGAAAACGTGGCTGGATCAGCAGAACGCCGCTTTTGCGGCCGCGCAAAAGCAGTAAGCGAAACCCGCGCGCCCGAAAACCGCTGCGACACGGGCGCGCGAAAAAATCGAAGACACGGGAACGTGAAAAACACCGGAGACACGGGGACGCGAAAAATCCCGGAGACACGTAGGGCGGATTAGCGCAGCGTAATCCGCCATGCTCCGCCAGCGGCTCATGCATGGCGGATTACGCCTTCGGCTAATCCGCCCTACGTGATTTAGAAGTAATCCACATTCCCCTCCTCCGTTCACCGCCATAAAAAAACCCCCGCCGGCTTGCGCCGGCGGGGGCTGAAGAGCGGAGATGCAACCGGTTTAGAACTTGTAGTTCATGCCCGCGATCACGGTGCGGCCATATTTTGCGTATTCGAGCTGCTGGGCGCGATCGCCGTTGTAGGTTTCATACGCGGCGTTGCGCAGGTTGTTGACCTGCAGGACCAGGCCGACACCCTTCATGGCGCCGCTGTTGAAGGTGTAGCCGATCTGGAAGTCGACGACGTTCTCGCCGACCACGTAGCGCAGCGCGCGGTCGTTCGAGAAGTTGCCGATCTCGCCGACGAAGTCGGAACGACGACGCTGGCTGATGCGCGTTTCGAAACCGTTCTTCTCGTAGTAGGCGGTCAGGTTGGTGGTGCGCTTCGACAAGCCCGGCAGCGGAATGTTCGAACCGATGCTGCCGCTTGGATCTTCGATGGCGATCTTGCTGTCGGTGTAGGTGGCGCTGGCGCTCACACCGAAGCCATCGAGCACCGGCGTCAGCATGTTCAGCGGCATCGAACCGGACAGCTCCACGCCCTTCAGGATGCCGCCGTTGCCGTTATAGGCGGCGGTGTAGTTGCCGATGCGCGAAGCCAGCGGACGACCGTCCGGCATCAGGTAGCCTGCCGGGAAGTAGTTGGAGAAATCGTAGCTCTTGGTCTGCGTGAAGATGTAGGTGTCCAGCTTCTTGAAGAACGCGGCGGCGGCGACATACGCTTTCTTGGCGAAATATTTCTCGTACGAGATGTCGAAGGCCTTGGCGCGCCATGGGTCCAGCTGGGCATTGCCGCCGCTGGCGTTCGGCTCGCGCTTGGTGGTGTCGACGTTGATTTCCAGCGCCGAGCGCATCTGGTCCACGCGTGGGCGCGCCAGTTGCTTGGCCAGGCCGAAACGCACGGTCTGGTCGTGTTCGAAACCGAAGGCCAGGTTCAGGCTTGGCAGGAAGTCGGTGTAGCTCTTGCCGTCGTGCACAGGCTTGATCTGGCTGCCGACCGGGGCGCTGTTGTCGACATAGCGCGAATCGGACGACTGGCTGGTGTTCTGCATCTGCACGCCGATATTGCCGCGCAGGCTGACCGTCGGGCTCAATTCCGTCTCGATGTTGGCCTTGGCGAAGCTGGTGACGACTTTCTCGTTGACCGTCCACGCTTTCGGGATCAGGTAGGTCAGGTCTTCGCTCGGCTGGAACGACATGAACTGGCTGACCATGCCCGGCACGTTCCAGGTCGGGATCGAGCCGGCGCCGGCGAAGCCGAGGTCGGCATTGCCATACTGCAGGCTGCCAGGCACGGACACCGGCGCGCCCACCAGGTTGATGCTGCCTTCAGGCTGGCGCTTGCTCTTGCTGCGATCGGCGTAGTTGACGCCGAAGTCGAAGCTGGAGAACACTTTTTCCAGGTCGCCGCCGGCGCGCACGTTGGCGGTCAGCTTGGCGCCCTTCAGTTCGTCTTCCACGCTCGGCACCTTGCCGTAGCCGGAACCGTAGATGGTGTTGCCGACAAACAGGTTGGCCGGGTTGCTGTAATCGAGGCCGGTGGTCAGGCGCGAGTAGCCGCCGTTGCCGTAGCCCAGGTTGACCTTGTCCAGCAGGGCCGAGGCGCCGCCATTGCTGTATTGCAGGTTGTTTTCCAGGCTCAGCTCGTTGCGCTTGGCTTTCGAGTAGTTCAGGTCGGCGAAGATGGTGAAGTCGCTATTGCGGAATTCATTGCTCCAGCCGAGCGCGCGGATGTCATCCTTGCGCTTGTTATACATGCCGCGCACCAGCGGACGCACGTTGTTGAGCGTGCCGCCGGCGATGGTGCCGTTGTTGACCTGGACCGGGTTGTAGTTCGATTCGCTCTGCTCCAGCGAGATCTCCAGCTGGTTGGCGGTTTCCTCGGCCTTGAAGCGCGACGCGTACACGTCGAGGATGCTGGTCCATTGCTTGTTCGGACGGTATTGCAGCACGCCCATGACGCCGTCGCGCTGGTTCTCGCCGCTGCGGGCCACGGCCTTGATGCCGTTCGATGCGAAGGTGCCGGCCGGCAGGCCGTTGCGCGCGTCGCGTTTCCATGGCTCGTACAGGCCGGTTTCATTGGACAGGATAGGGGTTTCCAGGCGCGCGTAGCCGAGCGCGATACCGATGGTGCGGTTGGCGAACTGGTCGATGTAGCTGGCGCTGAAGCGGCTGCCGGTGTCCTTGGCGTTGCCGATCTTGCCCAGCGAATTTTTCTCGCCACGGGCGTTCAACGCCACGGTGCGGCCGGAGAAGTTCAGCGGACGCACGGTTTGCATGTCGATGGTGCCCGACAGGCCCTGGCCGACCAAGCCGGCGTCAGGGGTTTTGTACACGGTCACGCCGCTCATCAGCTCGGACGGGTATTGATCGAATTCGACGCTGCGGTTGTCGCCGGTGCTGACCTGCTCGCGGCCGTTCAGCAAGGTGGTCGAGAAGTCGGGCGACAGGCCGCGAACGCTGATGACCTGCGCACGGCCGGCGACGCGCTGGGCGGCCAGGCCTGGCAGGCGCGAAATCGATTCGGCGATGCTGACGTCCGGCAGTTTGCCGATGTCTTCGGCCGAGATGGCCTCGACGATGGAGCTCGAATCCTTCTTGACCGAGATGGCGCCCTCGATACCGCGACGGATACCGGACACGACGACGGACGCGATCGGCGCCTCGGTCGCCGCCGGCGCCTCGGCGGTGGTCTGCGCGTAGGCCGGGCTGGCGATCGCGGCTACAAACAAAGCGCAACCCGCTGCGACCGGCTTTAATGGAAATGCAGCGGTCTTGCTGCGCTTATTTGCGAAAATACTCATTCAATGTCCCCTCAACACGACATAAATTAATTTCCCGCAACATCAGGCGCACCGCATCGGGGCGTCACAACTACACGGGAATCCAAGGAAAGCTGACGTTCTCAAGACGTTCTGGCAAGAATTTTGTACTAAAACTAGATTCACTGTCAATTGAACTTCTGTTTACCTACGCATTGCGGGGCTTGGACGCAAGCGGCCTCCCTATGACGACGCGTTTGCCGTTGTATTTCCACTACATGACCAGACCGAATCATATGTAGTAGAACTACATATTTTCCGAAAAAACGACGTATTTTTGAAAGCAAATGTCAGTTTACTGCTGAGTTGCAAGCTGCCCGGCGGCTTGGGGGCCTGTACAAATGCGCGTGATCCACCGGCGCCGCTGAAAAACCACAAGATTTTTGTATTTCGAGTAAATTTCGCTGTCGCCGATGGTTTGATGACACCGGGTATTCGGAGTATTCTCCGGCCTAGTTAAGAATAATCCACAATCAAAAGACGAAAACGACCGTGTAGTACGACTACTTAAAGGTCGTCCAGGGAGACCGTATGAAGAAAACCATGATGGCGTGCGCGCTGCTCGGCACCTTGCTGCCGACGTTCGCCTACGCGACCGACTACCGCATCGAACACATGGAGCCGCCGCTGTGGTGGACCGGCATGCATAACAGCAAGTTGCAACTGATGGTGCATGGTCCGAAGATCGCCGACCTCGAGCCGACGCTGAGCTACCCCGGCGTGCGGATCGCCTCGGTGTCGCGCGTGGCCAATAAAAACTATCTGTTCATTGACGTGGACATCGCGCCGGACGCCGCGCCCGGCAAGCTCGACCTGATCTTCCGGCGCGGCGGCCAGATCATCCGCTATCCCTATGAACTGCTCGCCCGCGACAAGAACTCGGCGCGGCGCATCGGTTTCAACAGCGGCGACGCGATTTACCAGGTAATGCCGGACCGCTTCGCCAACGGCGATCCGGCCAACGACAGCATCGCCTCCATGCCCGACAAACTCAACCGTGCCGAGCGCTCCGGACGGCACGGTGGCGACATCAAGGGCATCGCCGATCATCTGGACTACGTGGCGGACATGGGCTACACCGTCATCTGGCCGACGCCGCTGCTGGAATCGGACATGCCGGCCTACTCGTACCACGGCTACGCCACCACCAACCACTATCGCATCGATCCACGTTACGGCAGCAACGCCGAATACCGCGACCTGGTGGCGCGGGCGCGCGCCAAGGGACTGGGCGTGATCCAGGACGTTGTGCTCAACCACATCGGCGGCAAGCACTGGTGGCTGCAAGACATGCCCACGCCGGACTGGCTGACCTACCAGGGCAAGTTCGTGCCGACCGCGCACCACCGCACGGCGGTCCAGGACCCGTACGCGTCCGCGGAGGACAAGCGCAACTTCACCGCCGGCTGGTTCGCGCAGGGCATGCCGGATCTGAACCAGGCCAATCCCTTTGTCGCGACCTATCTTATCCAGAACAACATCTGGTGGATCGAGTACGCCGGCCTGGCCGGCCTGCGCGTGGACACCTACGGCTACTCCGATACGGCCTTCCTGAGCCGCTGGTCCGGCAGCCTGATGGCCGAGTATCCACGACTGAACCTGGTCGGCGAGGAATGGAGCACCCTGGCGCCGGTGGTCGCGCACTGGCAGCAAGGCAAACAGAATTTCGACGGCTATGTCTCGCACATGCCGAGCATGATGGACTTCCCGCTGACCGATGCGCTGCGACGCTCGCTGGCCGCCCCCGATGACGATGAGCGCGGCCTGACCAACCTGTACGAGGCGCTGTCGCTCGACCACGTGTATCCGAATCCGGGCAATCTGGTGCTCTTCGAAGGCAACCACGATATGTCGCGCATCTACAGCGAACTGCATGCCGACGAGGGCCTGTTCCGCATGGCGATGGCCTTCGTGGCGACGGCGCCGCGCATCCCGCAGTTCTACACCGGGACCGAGATCCTGATGACCAGCACCACCAAGGGACGCGACGATCCGTCGTACCGCCAGGACTTCCCCGGCGGCTGGAGCGGCGACACCGTCAACGCCTTCACCGGCGCCGGCTTGAGCGTGCAACAGGCGGCCGCGCAAGCCTATGTGAAGAAACTGCTCAACTGGCGCAAGGGCGCGACCGTCATCCATCACGGCAGGACCATGCACTTCGGGCCGGAGCAAAATACCTATGTCTACTTCCGCTACGATGACTCGAAAAAGGTGATGGTCGCCCTCAACAAGAACCGGACCGAAACGGTGCTGAAGACGGCGCGCTTCCACGAGATGCTGGGCGCCGCACGCGCCGGTGTCGATGTCCTGACCGGCCGGCGCGTGGCGCTGGACGGGGAAATAAAACTGCCGGCGCGTTCCGCGCTGATACTGGAGATTGAACAATGAGTTTTCGCCTGACCGCGCTGTGCGCCGCCATGTCCCTCGCTTCGCTGGCATCGGCCGCGACAACAGCCACCGCCAGCTATCCGACCTGGGACGGCAAGCAGAAGACCGTCCGCTATGCGACGCCGGATGCCGGTGCGACGCTGCGCAGCTACACGCAGGCGACCACGATGCGCGTGCGCGAAGGCGGCAAGCAGCAAGTGGGCTACCAGGAATCGGCGGCTTTGCCGACGGTGCGCAGCGGCAGCCTGGCCTTCGACGCGCTGTTCGCGCTGGCCGGCGTGGAGATGAAGCAGGACTCCGTCAGCGAGATCCGCGACGGCAGCTACAACGGCGGCAACGCCATCCCCTGCGAGTGCTTCGAGACCGGCGAGTTGTGGCACTACGTGTGGACCCGCGACCTGTCCTACGCCGCCTCGCTGGGCCTGGGCATGCTGGACCCGCAACGCGTGCGCAACTCGCTGCTGTTCAAGCTGTCCGGCTACCGCGATGGCGTCAAGCCGGGCGCGCACGTCGCCGGCGATGCGGACGGCCTGCAGATCATCCAGGACACCGGCAGCGGCGGCAGCTGGCCGGTCAGCACCGACCGTATCAGCTGGGCCTTCGGCGCCGACGAGGCGCTCAAGGCGCTGGCGCCTGAGGAGCGCCGCGCGTTCGCCACCACCGCGCTGAAGGCGCTGGCCAATACGCTGGAAAACGACAGGATCGCCGTCTACGACCGCGCCGATGGGCTGTACAACGGCGAGGAATCCTTCCTCGACTGGCGCGAGCAAAGCTATGCGGCCTGGATACCGGGCGACCTGGCCGGCATGGCGACGTCGAAGGCGCTGTCGACCAACGCCGGCCATTACAAGGCGCTGACATTGGCCTCGCAACTGGCGGCGGAACAGGGCGACAAGGCGCTGGCCGACAAATACGCCGCCTGGGCGGCCGATCTGAAGCGCGCCATCAACCAGCGCTTCTGGCAGGCCGACACCGGCATGTACAGCAGCCTGACCGCCGGCCACTTCGACGGCGCGCCGTTGTACAAGTACGACTGGCTGGGACAGTCGCTGGCCATCGTCACCGGCATCGCCGACGAACGGCAGGCGCAAAGCATCCTGGCGCGCTATCCACATGGTCCGCTCGGCGCGCCGGTGATTTATCCGCAGCAGACCGGCACGGCCGTCTATCACAACCGCGCCATGTGGCCTTTCGTCACCGCGTATGGCCTGAAAGCGGCGACGATGCACGGCAACGTGGCGGTGGCCGACGCGGCCTACGACACGCTGATGCGCGGCGCCGCACTGAACCTGTCCAACATGGAGAACCTGGAATGGATCTCCGGCCAACCGATGCTGAAGGATAAGCGCAAGGTGGACGGCAAGCAGGTCGACCTGGGCGGACCGGTGGTCAACTCGCGCCGGCAATTGTGGTCCGTGGGCGCCTATCTGGGCATGGTGGTGGGCGAGGTATTCGGCGTGCGAACGACGGACAGCGGCATCGCGCTGCGGCCTTTCGTCACGGCCAAGCTGCGCCGCGAAGCCTTCGCCGGCACCGACGTGGCGACGCTGAACAACCTGACGGTGCGCGGAAAACGCATGCGCGTACGTCTGCTGCTGCCCGCGGCCGCGCCATCAGGCAAAGAGGGTTCCCAGGGCTACTACGCGGTCGACAGCGTGACGGTGAACGGCAAGGCCGCCACGCCATCGCTGGAGTGGTCTGCGCTGGCCGACGACAACCAGATCGACATCCAGCTGGGCGGGCTGCTGCCAGGACGGCAGGAGAAGCGCGACGTCGGCGCCAGACCGCTGGCCGAAGATCCGTCGGTGTACGCGCCATCCGAGCCGCGCATCGTCAAGCTGGAACGCGGCGCCTACGGCTTGCCCACGCTGCACATCGCGTATCCGGGTGTCAGCAAGGGCGTGGTCTACAACATCTACCGCAACGGCGAACTGGCGACACAACGCATCACGGCGAACAAGTGGGCCGACCGCCGCGCGCCGCGACTCGGCAAGGGCGACGGCGGCAACCTGTGCTACGCGGTGGAGGCGATGTACACCGGTTCGGGCAACCGCAGCCACCACAGCGCGCCGGTCTGTCTCGAAACAGGCATCGAAATCGATGCCGGGGACGCACGCATTCAGTCCAGCATCGCCGCCACCGGCGGACGCATCGCCGGCTGGGGCGCGCCGGCCGACAAATTCGCGGTGCGCGACATCAAGGTGGCGCGCGACGGCAGCTACGCGCTGCAGATCAGGTACCGCAACACCGCACACCAGATCAACCTGGGCATCAGCGGCGGCGTAAAATGGTTGTCGTTGAAGGACGATAGCGGCAAGATCGTGGCCGGCGGCGTGGTACAGCTGCCGCACTCGCCGGAGCAGGCCGGCCCCTCGTATTCGACGCCGATCCGCGCCGCGCTCAAAGCCGGCAACTACCGCCTGGAACTGGAAGACCACTACAACATGACCTACCTGAAAAGTAACACCACCTACAGCGATGCCGGTGGCGTGAAGGGACCGTCGAACAAGTTCGATATCCACGGTGTCCGCGTGATGCCGGTCGCACCGACTGCCGACGCCGACGCATCCAGCGCCCCGGCGCCGGCCGGCACCATCCGCATCGTCGAAAATTTCGCGTCGCCGCAGCTGGGCAACAGCCGCAATCTGCGCATCTACCTGCCGCCTGGTTACGAAAGCAACCCGCAGCGCCGCTATCCGGTGCTCTACATGCACGACGGCCAAAACCTGTTCGACGCCAAAACCGCCGCCTTCGGCGTCGCGTGGGAGATCGGCACCGCGATGGACCGCCTGATCGCCGGCGGCGCCATCGAGCCGGCCATCGTGGTCGGCATCGACAACACCAAGGACCGCATGGACGAGTACACGCCATGCTGCGACCCAAAGCACGGCGGCGGAAAAATCGACGCCTACATGGCCTTCATCGTCGATACGGTCAAACCCTGGGCCGACGCCAACCTGCGCACCCTGCCCGGCCGCGAGCACACGGCCATCATGGGTTCTTCGCTGGGCGGCCTGGCCTCGGTGTACATCGCCCAACGGCATCCGGAGATCTTCTCCAAGGCCGGCGGCGTATCGGGTTCGTTCTGGTGGAACGACGGCGCGTTCATGAAAAGCGTGCCAACGCGGCAGCCGGTCAAGTTCTACATCGACGCCGGCTCCAGAAAGGACGGCATCGAGCATACGCTGAAAATGCGCGACGCCATGCTGGCGCAAGGCTACAAGCTCGATGAGGATTTGTATTTCTACGAGTCGCCCGACGGCGTCCACAACGAAAAATCGTGGGCGGCGCGCGTACACCTGCCGTTGACCTGGTTCTTCGCCGCTAAGAAGTAATCAGTTCGATGCGCCGGTCGCGGTTGGCCAGCAAGGTCTCCACCTCGCCGGGCGGCACGGCGGGGCTGAGGCAGAAGCCGAACGCCTCGTCGCAGCCCATCGCCATCAACCGCGCCAACTGGTCGCCGGTTTCGACGCCGCCGGCGATCACCCGCATGTTCAGCGTGTGGGCCATGGCGATGATGGCGCGCACCATGGCGCCGTCGGCCGTGTCCCTGGCGCCCTTGACGGGATCCTGGGCACCGGTGGGCTGGCGCGCGCCCTGCAGCTCGTCGATGAAGCTCTTGTCGATCTTGACCACGTCGACCGGGAAGCGCCGCAGATAATTGAGCGAGGCGTAGCCGGTGCCGAAATCGCTGATCGAGATCCGTACGCCCAGCTCCTTCAAGCGCCGCAAGGTACCCTCGCAGTTCTGGTTGCGGTCGATCAGCATGCCTTCGGTGATTTCCAGCTCGATGAAGTGGCCCGGCACGCCCGCCTGCTCCAGTATCGCGGCGAAGGTCTGGGCGATGTCCTTCTGGTAGAACTGGCGCGGCGACATGTGCACCGACACCGTCAGCGGCAGTCCCCGCTCCATCCACAGCCGCGCCTGCGCCGCCGCCGTCGCCAGCACCCAGGCGCCGACCGGCAGTATCAGCGCGCTCTCCTCGAGCACCTGCAAGAAATCGAGCGGCATCACCAGGCCAAGCTCCGGATGGTTCCAGCGCAGCAGCGCCTTGACGCCGGTGACGCGCTGTTCGCGCAGATCGAGCCTGGGCTGGTAGGCCAGGACGAATTCCTTGTGGTCGAGCGCGTGCCTGAGCGCCGCCTCCAGGATCAGCCGCGAGTAAGCCTTGACCTGCATGCTCGGCAGGAAGCGCACGCTGGTGCCCTTGCCGCGCTGCTTGGCCGCGTACATCGCCAGATCGGCCTTCTCGACCAGCTCTTCGATGCTTTCATCGTCATCCGGATAGACCGCCACGCCGACGCTGGCGGCCACCCGCAGCGGCTCGCCTTGGACGGTAAACGGCGTGCCGATGGCGGCGATGATCTTCTCCGCCACCTGGCGCGCGTCGTCGGCGCCGCGCAACTCCGTCAACAACAGGATGAACTCGTCGCCGCCCTGCCGCGCCACGGTGTCGACCTCGCGCACGCACTGGCGCAGCCGCTGCGAGAACTGCACCAGCACCTGGTCGCCGGCGTCGTGGCCGAGCGTGTCGTTGATGCGCTTGAAGTGGTCGATGTCGACGAACAGCACCGCCAGCAGGCTTTGGTGGCGCCGCGCGCAGGCCACGCCGTGTTCGAGCCGCAGCTGGAATTGCAGGCGGTTGGGCAGGCCCGTCAGGCAATCGTGATGGGCGATGAAGTCGAGCCGCATCTCGGTGTCGCGCTGGGTTTCGAGCGCGCTCTGCAAATGCTCGCAGCGGCGCCGCAGCACGCGCGCGCGCGTTTCGCCATACCAAAGCGCCAACAGACACGGTGTGATACCCATCAATGCCGGCCACAGGAGCTCCATGGGATCCCTCTTCTTCTGGTAGAGCGGTGAAGAGGGAATCATAATGGATACTGCCCGTCAGCAATGAGCGTTCGGCGGAGCCCTTGACGGGCGTCAAACCCGCTTCAGGTGGCGCTCAAGCCGGCAATAAAGGGCGCCGTTTCGGAGGCGCCAACCGCGCGGTCTGGCCCTGCTCCTCCAGCTTGAAGATGCTGACCGCCTCCGACAGGCTGGCCGCCTGCTGCGCCAGCGCGTCGGCCGCTGCGGCGGCCTCCTCCACCAGCGCGGCGTTCTGCTGCGTCACGCTGTCCATCTGGCTGATGGCGATGCTGACCTGCTCGATGCCTTCGCGCTGCTCGCCGCTGGCCACCGAGATCTCGCCGATGATGGCCGTCACCCGCTGCACGCTGCTGACCACCTCGCCCATGGTCTCGCCGGCCTGCCCGGCCAGCCGGCTGCCGGCCTCGACGCGGCTGACCGAGTCGCCGATCAACTCCTTGATTTCCTTGGCGGCCGACGCCGAGCGCTGCGCCAGGTTGCGCACCTCGGACGCGACCACCGCGAAACCACGCCCCTGCTCGCCCGCGCGCGCCGCCTCGACCGCCGCGTTCAAGGCCAGGATATTGGTCTGGAAAGCGATGCCGTCGATCACGCCGATGATGTCGACGATCTTGCGCGAGGACTCGTTGATCGAGCCCATCGTCCGCACCATCTGCTCGACCGCGTCGCCGCCGCGCACCGCCACCCGCGAGGCGACGTCGGCTAGCTTGCTGGCCTCGTTGGCGTTGGCGTTGTTCTGCTGCACGGTGGTGGTCAGTTCCACCATCGCCGCCGCCGTCTCCTCGAGCGAGCTGGCCTGCTGCTCGGTGCGGCCCGACAGATCGAGGTTGCCGGCGGCGATCTCCACCGTCGCGCCGCGGATGGTTTCGGTGCCGGCGCGCACCTTGCCGACGATGCCGCTCAGATTGGTCTGCATGGTCCTGAGCGCGCCCAGCAACTCGCCGATCTCATCCTTGCTGTCGACCCGCACCTCGCTGCGCAGGTCGCCGCCGGCGACCGTTTGCGCCACGCCCACGGCGGCGTGCAGCGGCACGGTGATGCTCTTGATCAGCCAGAACACCGTCACGCAGCCGACCACCAGGGTCACCGCCAGCGTGAGGCCCATGACCAGCATGGCCTCGGCGTGCGCCGCCCGGCTTTCCTCTTCCATCTGCCGCATCAGGCGGTTCGACTCCTTGCCGATGTAGGCGACGATATCGTCGATCTTCCTGGTCGGCTCGCGGTCCATGCCCTTGACCAGGTTGTCGACCACCTTGGCGCTCTCCGGATTGGCGGAGTCGTATTGCTTGAGCGCCCCGAGATAGCGAGCGCCCAGCTCGGTTTGCGTCTTGATGGCGTCGTCGACCAGCGGGGTACCCAGCTTGAGCGCGTCGAGTTGCCCGTCCAATTTTTGCAGCGCGGCGCGGGTGGCCTCGCCGGCTTGGACGAAGGCCTTGGTGTAGCGCTCCAGCAGCGCCGGATCGTTGCCGCGTACCAGGATGTTCTTCCATTCCTGCACCTGGATCTTGAACTCGACCTGGGCGCCGCGCGCGGTGTCGATGGCCTGGCTCAACGCAAGCGAGCGCTGCAAGGCCTGCGCGCCGCGCGCGCTGCTGTTATCGAGCGCGCGCCAGCCGCCGGTGGCGACGATCGCCAACGCGACGAAGAAGAACGCACCCAGCAGTCCCAGTCGAACGCCTATCTTCAGATCGCCGAGTTTCATAGTTTTTCCCGTCGCAAGAATTGGCTTTCATCATGCGCTTGCCGCGCAAGGATGCCAAGGCCGGCACACTAGAAATCGGGCGGATTCGCTCCATTGCAACAGATCAGATCGACCGGGCGGGAAACTCGATGCAGTAAATATTGGTAGGACGATCACTGGGCGGCAGCGGCCTGGTCTCGACAAACGTCAACCCCAGCTTGTGCAGCAGGCTGATCGAATTGGCGTTGCCCGGGTCCGTCAAGCCCAGCACGCGCTTCATGCCCAGCCGGTCGCGCGCGTGGGCCAGCACCGCCACCGCCGCTTCGTGGGTGTAGCCCTGGCCGAAGAATTCGGGGCGGATGGCGTAGCCGATATCGGCTTCGGGCAGCGTGTCGCGCCGGATCAGGCCGCACAGCCCGAGCGCCCGGCCGTCGCTCTTGCGCTCCATCACATACAGCGAATGGCCGCAGCGCTGCTGCATCGCGCGCGGGCCGTCGACGATGGCGGCGCGGGCGTCGTCGAGGCTGCGGATGCCCTTGTCGCCGATGAATTCCAGCCAGGTCGGGTCGTTGACCAGTTCGTAATAAAACGCGGCGTCGTCGACTTCGATGGTGCGCAGGCGCAGGCGTTCGGTATCCAGTATGTTCATGAGCTCAGGCGTCGGGCCAGTGGGAGGGGTCGTCCAGCAACTGGTACATGACGTAGACGTCGACGTAGCCCAGATACTGGTGGTAGTAGGCGCGCGGCAAGGTGCCGACGATGGAGAAGCCAAGTTTTTTCCACAGCAGCACGGCGGCGACGTTGGAGCTGACCACGTAGTTGAACTGCATCGCCAGGTAGCCCTGGGCGCGGGCGCGGTCCAGGCAGTCGCCGCCGAGCAGCTTGCCGACGCCGACGCCCTGCGCCGCCGGGCTGACCATGAACGAGGCGTTGGCGACATGGGCGCCCCGGTCGCGCTGGTTGGCGATCAAGCGGTACATGCCGACCAGGCGCTCGCCGTTGAGCAGCGCGACATACGATTGCACGCCGGGGCCGAACCAGTAGGCGTGGCAGTCGTCGCGGCTGGTGTCGGCGGCGAAGTAATAGGTGTCGCCGCTGGCGATGAGTTGCTGGAAAATATCCCACATGGCGCCGAAGTCGGCTTCCGTGGCGGCGCGGATGGCGATTTCTTTCAAGTGGGCTCCAGGGGACGGCAATGGTGAATAATTGTTCCGTAAAAATCGTATTCAATTGTCATGGATTTCCGCCGGCAAGTCCAGCCGCTACCGGTTCAAGCGGAAATTGACGCTGTCGGCCCGCCCCGGCAAATTGAGGCGCGCGTGCGCGCGCGGCGACTCGGCGATCACCTCGCCGCGCCGCATCACCAGGCGCCGCGCCGCGCGCAGCCGGATCGCCTCGACCGGGTCGGCCGCGTCCAGCAGCACCAGGTCGGCGTGGTTGCCGACCGCGATGCCGTACCGCTCCAGCCCGAGGATGCGCGCCGGCGTCGTCGTCACCGCCTCGAAGCAGGCGCGCATCGCGTCCTGCCCCGTCATCTGCGCCACATGCAGGCCCATCTGTGCCACCTCCAGCATGTCGCCCGACCCCAGGCTGTACCACGGGTCCATCACGCAATCGTGGCCGAAGGCGACGTCGATGCCGGCCGCCAGCATCTCCGGCACGCGCGTCATGCCGCGCCGCTTCGGATAGCTGTCGTGGCGGCCCTGCAAGGTGATGTTGATCAGCGGATTGGCGATGGCCGCCACGCCGCCCTCGCGTATCAGCGGCAGCAGCTTGCTGACGTAATAATTGTCCATCGAGTGCATCGACGTCAGGTGCGAACCGGTCACCCGGCCGTGCAGGCCGAGCCGGTTGCTTTCGTAGGCCAGGGTTTCGATGTGGCGCGAATGCGGGTCGTCCGATTCGTCGCAGTGCATATCAACACGCAAGCCCTTCTCGGCGGCGAACTCGCACAGGATGCGCACCGATTCGGCGCCGTCGGCCATGGTGCGCTCGAAGTGCGGGATGCCGCCCACCACGTCGACGCCCAGGGCGATGGCGCGCTTCAGATTGGCCAACGCCGTCGGACTGCGCAGCACGCCGTCCTGCGGGAACGCCACCAGCTGCAAATCCAGATACGGCGCCACCAGCCGCTTGACCTCCAGCAGCGCCTCGACCGCCAGCAGGCGGTCGTCACAGACGTCGACGTGCGAGCGGATCGCCAGCAGCCCGCGCGCCACGGCCCAGTCGCAATACTGCAACGCGCGCTCGATCAGCGCCTGCTGCGTCAGGTCCGGCTTCAACTCGCCCCACAGCGCTATGCCCTCAAGCAAAGTGCCGGAGGCGTTGACCCTCGGCAGGCCGTAGCTGAGCGTGGCGTCCATGTGGAAGTGGGCGTCGACGAAGGGTGCACTGACCAGATCGCCGGCGGCGTCGATCTCGCGCCCGGCCGCGACCGGCAGCGCGGGACCGATGGCGGCGATGCGCCCGTCTTCAATGGCGATATCGATGCCTTGCCGGCCGTCGGCCAGATTGGCATTGCGGATGACCACATCCATGGGGACGCTCCCGGCGTTGTTTTTCAGTAAGCCGATTGTAGTCACTTTCCCCCGAATACACCACTTGTTGCGCCGCAGCAATCAAGACCTTTACGGCGGCGACATTTTGCGCTGGATCAAACTTCGGTGAGATAGTGTCCACTCTGCATTTTTCCTCGTGGCACTCTTTCCTCAATGGTACAAAAAATAACTTTCCAAGGATGTTGTTCGTCGCTAGAATGTTCTTATATTGCATCGCAACAGACATTCCACCGTCGTCCCAGGAGAAACCATGTCTTCGCTTACCGAACAGTTTTCCGCCGTCACGAAATCGCAATTGGAAGCACAGTTTAAGATTTTCAACACCTTCGCCAGCACGGCCGTCGACAGCGCCGAAAAAGTCATCGCGCTCAATCTCAACACGACCAAGGCCTCCGTCGAGAAATCGTCGGCCACCGCCAGGAAGCTGCTGGAGGCCAAGGATGCCCAGGAGCTATTCAGCCTGAACGCGGCGCAGCCGAGCGGCTTCGACAATCTGCTGGCCTACGGCCGCCAGCTGTACAACATCGCCACCGCCGCCCAGACCGAGCTGCTGCAAAGCGCGCAGAGCGGCATTAAACAGGCGCAGGAGCAGGCGCAGGAACTGGCCAAGGCGGTGCCGCTGGCCGCCGTGACCAAGGCGGCCCAGCCGGTCGCCCCGGTCGTCGAGGTCGCACCCGCTCCGGGGCCGGCCGCGCCACCGCCGACCCTGGCCGCCGCCGTCTCGGCCGCAGTCGCCACGCCGGACAACGCGCCCGTGATCGCGGAGGCGTCGACCGCCTCGGCCAACGAACCGGTCGCCGCGCCGCCACAGAAGGCGGCCAAGGCCCCGGTCAAGCCGAAACCGGCCGCCGCCCCGATCGAGCCGCCCGCTGCGGTCGAAGTCAAGGCGGAGGTCAAGCCCGACCCGGTCAAGTCGTCCTTCCCGGCGCCGGCGCAAAAGCCGATCGCGCTGGCGCCGGAGGCCAAGCCGTCCAAGCTGAAGGAAGTGGCGCCGAAAGCCAAACCGGCCCCGGGCAAGCCGCTCGACATGATCAGCGGCGGCAAGGGCAAGAAATAACCGGCCAGTCCCGCAGTACCCACAAACATCAAACCAGCGGGCTCCGGCCCGCTTTTCTTTGCCTTGCTGTATCCTAACGGACTACGCGCCGGCAACGTTCCGCCGGCCCCACGCTATTCCGAGGCAACATGTCTACACTCTCAGCGCTGATTGGCGGCTTTGTACGCCAGCACAGCCGCGCCTATGCCGTTTCCGGCCTGATGCTGGCCGGCGTGGCGACGCTCACCGTCTGGGTGCCGCGCAAGGTCGGCTCCATGATCGACGGCCTGGCCGCCCACACCCTGTCCGGCAACGCCCTGCTGATGGAAATCGGCGGCCTGCTGCTGATCGGCCTGGCCATCTACTTCCTGCGCGTGGCCTGGCGCCAGATCCTGTACGGCGCCGCCTACAAGCTGGGCGTGTCGCTGCGCACCCGCCTGTACGCCCGCATGTCGCTGCAGGGCGCCGGCTTCTACCAGCGCCAGCGCACCGGCGACCTGATGGCGCTGGCCACCAACGATATCGACGCCATCGAGATGGCCGCCGGCGAGGCCATGCTGGCCGGCTTCGACGGCGCCCTGACCCTGGTGCTGGTGCTGGGCGTGATGCTGCTCGGCGTCGACTGGCGCCTGGCCTGCGTCGCCCTGCTGCCGTTCCCGCTGATGGGATGGGCGTTCTGGTACATCTCCGGCCATATCCACACCGCCTCGACCGATTCGCTCAAGCGCTTCAGCGACTTGAACGACCATGTGCAGGAAACCTTGTCCGGCGTGCGCACCTTGCGCGCGCTCGGCCTCGAACAGCGCAGCGCCCGGCAGTTCGGCGAGCTGGCGCGGCACGCGTCCGACGCCAGCCTGCGCGCCCAGGTGTGGGAAGCGGCCTACGAACCGGCCGTCGGCCTGACCTTGACCGCCGCCAGCGGCCTGACCATCGGCCTCGGGGGCTACCTGGTGTGGCACGACCAGCTAACCATCGGTTCGCTGACCGCCTTCACCATGTACCTGGGCCAGCTGATCTGGCCAATGTTCGCGGCCGGCTGGGTGCTGTCGCTGATCGAGCGCGGTCGCGCCGCCTGGGCGCGCCTGCAACCGATGCTCGACGCGCCGCTGGCCATCGACGACCACGGCAGCCTGACCAAGGTCGAACCCGGCCCGCTGGCGCTGGCCGGCGTCGGCTACGCCTACCCGGAACAATCGGCGCCGGCCCTCGGCGGCATCACGCTCGAGCTCAAGCCGGGCCAGACGCTGGGCCTGGTCGGCCCCACCGGCAGCGGCAAATCGACCCTGCTGCGCGTGCTGATGCGCCAGCTCACGCCGCAATCGGGCAGCGTGCGCTGGAGCGGCCACCCGCTCGACCAGTACCGGCTGCACGCGCTGCGCGCGGCGATCAGCTGGGTGCCGCAGGAGTCGTTCCTGTTCTCGTCGTCGATCGCCGACAACATCGCGCTGGCCCGTCCCGGCGCCACCCGCGCCCAGGTCGAACACGCCGCCAACCTGGCCGCCATCCACGACGACATCCTCAACTTCCCGAACGGGTATGAGACCGAGGTCGGCGAAAAAGGCATCACCCTGTCCGGCGGCCAGCGCCAGCGCGTCGCCATCGCCCGCGCGCTGCTGGCCGATAACGACCTGCTGCTGCTCGACGACGCGCTGTCGGCGGTCGACACCGGCACCGAGACGCGCATCCTCGAGCACCTGGAGGAGCTGCGCCAGGCGCGCCCGGGGCGCAGCGCCGTCATCGCCAGCCACCGCCTGAGCGCCGTCGTCAACGCCGATCTGATCGTCGTGCTGCGCGATGGCCGCATCAGCGAAACCGGCAGCCACGAACAACTGCTGGAGCAGGACGGCTGGTACGCCAGCCAGTGGCGCTATCAACAATTGGAAGCCAGTCTCGATGCCCTCTAATACCGAAGAAAAAACCGGCGGCCAGACGCGCCAGGCGTTCGCGCTGCTGCACCGCGCCGCCCGCCCCGACCAGCACCACCTCGGCTGGGCCGTCATGTGGCTGATGCTGGCGGCGCTGCTCGAGGTGCTCGGCCCGATCATGGGCAAGGCGCTGATCGACGAACACCTGCTGCCGCGCCACCTGGACTGGCCGCGCATGGCGGCGCTGCTGGCCGGCCTGCTGCTGACTGGCTGGATCGCCAGCGGCCTGCGCTACCTGCAGCTGGTGCGCCTGTCCGGCCTGGCGATGCGCTCGGTGATGCGGCTGCGGCAGATGGTCTACGGCCACGTGCTGCTGCTGCCGATGTCGTTCTTCGACCGCGCCATCACCGGCCAGCTGGTCTCGCGCGTGACCAACGACACCGAGGCGGTCAAGAACCTGTACATCCAGGTGCTGTTCGTCATGCTCGACAGTACGATCGTCCTGGTCGGCACCATCGCCGCGATGGCGTGGCTGGACTGGCGCCTGATGTCGATGGTGCTGGCGCTGCTGCCGGCGGTGCTGGTGATCGTCTGGCTGTACCAGCGCTGGAGCGCGCCGGCCGTCACCCGCGCCCGCGCGCTGCGCAGCGACATCAACGGCCAGATGGCCGAATCGATCGGCGGCATGAGCGTGCTGCAGGCGAACAACGCCGAGGCCCGCTTCGGCGCCCGCTTCGCCGCCACCAACCACGACCACTACACGGCGCGCCTGGCCGAGCTGCGCGCCAACGCCTGGCTGCTGCGTCCCGCGCTCGACCTGTTCAACATCATCCTGCTGGCGGCGGTGATCTTCATGTTCGGCAACCGCGAGATGACCGCCACCGAGGTCGGCGTGCTGTACGCCTTCATCAGCTACCTGGCGCGCGTGATCGAGCCGCTGATCCAGATCACCATGCAGTTCAGCCAACTGCAGCAGGCGGTGGTGGCCAGCGCCCGCGTGGCGACCCTGCTGGACGAGGCGGCCGCCAACGAGCATGCGGCGGCGCCCGGCAACGGCAACCACGGCGGCGCCGGCCGCCGCGACGACGGCAACACCCCCGCGGTGTCGATCAGCCACCTGAACTTCGCCTACAACGAAGGCCAGACGGTGCTGCACGACCTGTC
>Ga0105244_10000477_pt1 | contig 36264 bp, 37 predicted proteins | sample KBSM44metaG_FD_80423 | JGI IMG/M metagenome (GOLD analysis project Ga0105244, IMG submission 80423) | Miscanthus rhizosphere microbial communities from Kellogg Biological Station, Michigan, USA - KBS M4-4 metaG | ecosystem: Host-associated > Plants > Roots > Rhizosphere > Soil | place...
ATTTTTCTCTACACTTGCCGGATTGGCAAAGTGGCGTAACCCGAATGCTTAGGGAAGTTCTGAATAAATGACCACGACAAATCGTAAAGGCATCATCCTCGCCGGCGGCTCGGGTACGCGTCTGCATCCGTTGACGCTCGGCGTGTCCAAGCAGATGCTGCCGATCTACGACAAGCCTATGATCTTCTATCCGTTGTCGGTTTTGATGCTAGCAGGCATGCGAGAAATTCTGATCATTTCCACACCTGAAGACTTGCCATGCTTTCGCAAGTTGCTGGGTGATGGCAGCGTCTACGGTATCAAGCTGTCTTATGCCGAACAGCCTAGCCCTGACGGCCTCGCCCAAGCCTTCATTATTGGCGAGGAATTCATCGGCAAGGATCCGTGCTGCCTGATCTTGGGTGACAACATTTTTTATGGTCAGCACTTCTCGGATAATCTCCGTTCGGCCAGTAGTCAGGCTCACGGTGCGACTGTTTTCGGTTACCACGTGTCCGATCCTGAGCGTTTTGGCGTGGTCGAGTTCGATGCCACGGGACGGGCACTAAGCATTGAGGAAAAGCCGGTGAACCCGAAGTCGAGTTACGCTGTTACCGGCCTGTACTTCTATGACAACGGTGTTGTGGACATTGCCAAAAACATCAAGCCTTCCGAGCGAGGCGAGTTGGAAATCACCGACGTAAACCGAGCCTATCTTGAGCAAAACGCCCTGAATGTAGAAATGCTCGGTCGCGGTTTCGCCTGGCTGGATACCGGTACTCACGATTCGCTGCTCGAGGCCAGTCACTTCGTGCATACAATCGAAAAGCGTCAGGGCTTGAAAGTCGCATGTCTGGAAGAAATCGCCTACAACAATGAGTGGATAACCCCTCAGCAGCTTGGCGAGCAAGCCGAGCGCCTGAAGAAAACGGGTTATGGACAGTATCTGCAAAAGCTTCTGGAATCCAATTCTCGGTGATTGCTGAGCAGTATTCTGTAAAGTCCCGGTGTTAAAATTGTGCAAGCAGGAACGGCAGCCATGCCCGCAGTATCTCCCCGAGTCGCAGTTTTACTGGCTGCCTATAATGGAATGCAATGGATTGAGGAGCAATTGCGCTCAATCCTTGGCCAAGTGTCGGTTGATGTCACGGTATATATCAGTGTCGACACTTCCACTGATGGAACTGAAGCTTGGTGTGAAGCCTACGCTGAGGAATATCCGCAGGTCGTCGTATTACCCGCTGTTGGCCGCTTTGGCGGCGCGTCGCGCAATTTCTTTCGACTGATCCGAGATGTCGATTTTGAAGCTTTCGATTTCGTAGCGTTTTCAGATCAAGACGACATCTGGCATCTGGACAAGCTGCAGCGCGCCGTTCAGCAGTTGCAGATACGCGAGGTACATGCTTACTCCAGCAACGTAACGGCCTTCTGGAACGATGGCCGCACTCAATTGCTGGATAAAGCGCAGCCTCAGGTGGCGTGGGATTTCCTTTTTGAAGCGGCCGGTCCTGGTTGCACTTATGTTATGAGCAACGAGCTGGTCGAGCCTCTTAAAGCGACGATACTTGCAAATTGGGTGGATTTACAAGCTGTCAGCCTGCATGACTGGTTTTGTTACGCCTTTGCCCGCAGCAACGGTTTTTGCTGGTTTATCGATTCGACCCCCTCCATGGACTATCGCCAGCACGAGCGAAATCAAGTGGGCGCAAACACAGGTTTGACTCCCTTAATTGCTCGATACAAGACCATTCATGATGGTTGGTGGTTCAATCAAGTACAACTGATTGCGCGCCTTGTAGGGCAGGGGAACGATCCGTTCGTGAAAACCTGGTTGCCGCTGGGTCGAAGGCAATTGATGAAGTTATCACTCAGCGCGAGGCAGTGCAGACGCCGGGCTCGCGACAAAGTCTTCTTCTTCTTTATTTGTTGGGCCACTGCATTAATAGGAAAAAAAGCGAAATGAATACCCCCAAGGTGCTAGTGACGGGGGCTGGTGGATTCGTCGGTGAAGCATTGGTTTTCAAGCTTCTTCTTGATAAGCAGTTCACTCCGGTTGCTGCGGCGCGCGGCAGGACACGATTGCAGGGTTTATGCGCGGTAACGCCGATGGATCTTACCAATCCGGATACGTTTCCTGTCCTCAAGGGTATGCATGCGGTGGTTCATGCGGCTGCTCGAGTGCATGTGATGAACGAAACGGCCGTCGATGCCTTGTCAGAGTTTCGTCGGGTGAATGTGCAAGGCACCCTCAGGCTGGCCCGTCATGCGGCGGCGTCGGGGGTAAAGCGGTTCATCTTCATCAGTTCAATCAAGGTCAATGGTGAAAGTACCGTTCTGGATAAGCCATTCAAGGCTGATGATCTACCGGAGCCAGTAGATCCATATAGCGTTTCCAAGTATGAAGCTGAAGAGGCATTGAAAGAACTCGCTAAACAGACGGGCATGGAAGTCGTAATCATTCGCCCGCCAATGGTTTACGGGCCAGGGGTCAAAGCTAATTTTCTGAGTATGTTGCGATGGCTCGATAAAGGGATTGCTCTGCCATTGGGAGCGATTGCTAATCGGCGAAGCCTGGTGGCAATCGGTAATTTGGTAGACCTGATCCTGGTATGCATTTCCCATCCAGCAGCTGCCAATAATACATTTCTGGTCAGTGACGGTGAGGATCTTTCCACCAGTAACTTATTGCGGCGACTGGCTGCAGCGCTGGGCAAGAGGCCTCTACTGATCCCCGTGCCGGAGTGGATGTTGAAAGTGGCAGCATCATTGCTGCGCAAACAGGCTATCACCGAGCGCATCTGCGGTTCATTGCAGGTTGATGTAAGCAAAAATCTCGAACTGCTCGGGTGGGTTCCTCCTGTCAGCGTGGACAAGGCTTTTCGCCAAACCGCGGCCCATTATCAGGACATGCGTACGAAATGAATGTTTGGTTGTTATTACTTTTAGTATTTGCTGTTTCTTGGGGATTGACGCTTGTTTTGCGCCGTTATGCGCTGGCCAAGAGTTTGATGGATATACCTAATGAGCGCAGTTCTCACTCTATCCCTACGCCCCGGGGTGGAGGGGTGGCGATCGTTATCGCTTTTGTCGTAGCGGTCCCTATTCTATGGGGAATTGGCCTGTTGGCCCCGGCGCAAATGTATGGCTTGCTTTGCAGTGGTCTGATTGTTGCCGTTATCGGGTTCGCCGATGACCACGGTCATATTGCCGCAAGGTGGAGATTGTTAGGGCATTTTATCGCTGCGGGCTTGGCGTTGTTCTACTTGGGTGGATTGCCGCCAATTTCAGTGTTTGGCGCTTTGGTTGATCTCGGGTGGTTAGGTAACATCCTTGCGTTGATTTACCTGGTTTGGATGCTCAATCTCTACAATTTTATGGATGGCATCGATGGCTTGGCGAGTGCTGAGGCAGTCTGTGTTTGCCTGGGTGGTGCGCTGCTCTATTGGCAAGCCCCACATCATGAGTTGGTCTGGACACCTTTGATTCTTGCTAGTGCAGTGGCAGGTTTTCTTTGCTGGAACCTTCCGCCGGCACGGATTTTCATGGGCGATGCAGGCAGTGGTTTTCTGGGGATCATTCTGGGCGTGTTGACGCTCAATGCTAGCTGGGAAAATCCGAAGTTGCTCTGGAGTTGGGTGATTCTGCTCGGGGTATTCATGGTGGACGCCACGTTCACATTGTGTCGACGACTATTGCAGCGGCAAAAGGTGTATCAGGCACACCGAAGCCATGCCTATCAACACGCGGCTCAGCAATTCAGAAGTCACAAGCGTGTTACCGTCACTGTGGTGGCGATTAATGTGGCATGGTTGATGCCTATTTCAATGTTGGTAGCCAATGGCGAATTCTCTGGGTTATTGGGTGTACTTATCGCCTATGTACCGCTGATAGCGCTGGCATTTTACTTCAAGGCCGGCGCTGTTTCAGTCTAGGGCCACTTGCGCACTATCTGAATAACTCGCTACACCCTGCTAGGGGGTTGTTAAGTGCGTGATCCATAAACTCACCTACCGCAAGATGGGGTACTGGTTTACCGTGGCATTTCCGGTGAGCAGTTCCACGGCAGCAGCGCTTCGTGTTCGGCCACCGACTGCGCATGTGACAGTCGCTCCAGTACGTGGCGCAGCCACCAATAGGGCTCCTGGCCGCTGACCTTGGCAGTCTCGACCAGGCTGTAGATCTGGGCACTGGCGGTAGCTCCTTTGGGCATATCGCTGAACAGCCATGCCTTGCGCCCGATCACAAAAGTTTTTATTGCACGCTCCGTCGGGTTGTTGTCGATCGGTAAAAACCCAGTCTCCACGTAGCGCTCCAGCCGGCTCCAGTTGCTGGCCAGATAATTCACGGCCTTACCCAGCACACTTTGTGGCGTCACCTGTGGCTGCGTTTTCTTCAGCCAGCTTTTCAGCTGAGCCAAGATTGGCAGACTCATTTCCTGTCGGTCAATAAAGCGAAGCTCAGCGCTGACATCCTTGAGTTGCGCTCAATGCCGTACAGCTTGTTGATCATCGTCAGAGCAATATCGGCGCGCCCCGTCTTGACCTTGGGCAGCACTTCTTGCGCATCGACAAACTTGCTCCGCGCATGGGCCATGCACGCTAGGCGTTCCACGCCCGGTTGCAGCGCCAACGGGTTATAACCTGCGTAATCGTCGCTCATCACGTAGCCACGATAACTTTCCAGCAACCGTAGCGGCACTACCTGCGCACGGCTGGACGTATAGTCGAACAGCATGACTTTTCGATCCGGCGGGCCCTGGCCTGCACCCACATCCGGGACTTGCTGGTCGGATCTCGATCCGGTTCTTTGAGTGCCTGGGCGCGAGACTCATCACAGTGGATGACTGGACTTTCCAGTAAGCGCTCGCGCATCAAATTCAGCAGCGGCTGCAAGTGCTCATCGCACTGGATAACCCAGCGTGCAAGGGTCTGACGTGGGATACCGATACCGTGTCGGCTCAATACCGTCTCGAAACGATGCAGCGGCAATCCATCGACATACTTGGTGATCAGCAACGTCGCCAACATGCTGGAACTGGCCATGCTTCTTTCAATCAACTGCGCTGGCTTATCAGTGGTGAGCGGCGCGGTTTCACAGCCACGGCAGGCGTAGACCTTGCGGATGTGTTTGATCACGCGGATCTGCATCGACACGATCTCCAGCTGCTCGCTTGTTTCTTCGCCGATGGCATGCATGCGGCAGCCGCAAGCAAAAGTCAGCTCGTGCTCGGATAGTTTGTGGAGGACTTCGATGCGGGGTAAGTCGGCAGGCAGAGGCTTGCGTTCGCCACGGCGTTTGGTCGGAGCGACGACTTCTTCCTCCGCCTCTTCGGCGGCTGGTTCCGCGACCCTTTCGGCTTCATTAAAAAGAGCCAATTACGGGACGCTGGGATCGATTGTTTGTTCGGATTTCCGCCCGAAGAGACGCTGACGGAACAGCGCATTTTCTTCTTCGAGATGAACAACCTTGTTCATGGACTGCATCAGAGCCAGTAATTGCTTGAACGCAGGCAGGTCATCGGGAAGGTTGTCGGGCATGGAAATCACACCGGGGATTATACCGAATTAGGCGACAAATCGAGGTGGCAAAACCTGATGTGGACGGTTGCGCCGCAGATCAAAACCATCGAGCAGCCAGTTCAGCTTCTGGACCGTCAACACGATGGCTTCGTCGGTGTGATCGGGCGACGTTTTGAAGCGTTCGGATTCAAGGCGTTAGAGCCAAAGGAAAAAGCCGTTGGGTTCCCAATACAAAATCTTTACCTGATTGCGGAGTTTGTTGAGAAAGACAAAAGCACCGGATCGTACACCGCCACTTTTATATCCAGCTCCAGCAGTGCGGCTAGGTCATCGATGGATTTTCGAAAGTCTACGGGTTTAGGGTAGAGGTACATTTTTTCGACTTTGGCATCGGGATGCAGCATGGCCGCTGGCTTCTGAAAGAGATCGGTAGCACAGCATCGGGCATCACATCGCAGCTTTGAATGCGGAGTTTTTGGAGCGGTTACCGTCATCCTGGAAAATAGGTCGACTCACAAAGCGGCGGCCGTCAAGCAATGGTTAGAGAACCACCTGCGTTTCAAGCTGGACCTCACGCCAACCAGTACTTCGTGGCTGAACGCCGTGGGAGGCTGGTTCACACAGCTGGAAAGACGGGCACTGCATCGGGGGGCTCTTCAGCTGCGTTTCCGAACTGAAAGCGGTATTCGTCAATTTATTGAAGCCCAAAATCACCTTACGGCCCACCCTTTCCGGTGGATCAAGACGGCTGAATCAACCATCAGCTCTGTAAACAAAGCAAGGCTAGGAATGATAAAGAATCGGTTATTGAATTAACTGCTTGGGACACTCGAGACAGAAGAGCTGATCACGGGTGAACCATCACCGGTGACTATTCGGATCGCCACGGTTCCCACAGCTGTGGGAACCACGATACGGTCAGCCTTGCCTTTCCTTGCTGGTATTCAGCTCTTCCTTAGCTTTATTGGTTACTATGTATCTGCGATACTCTGACCACAGGAAAGCCCCAAAACCGGCCGTAAAAAAGGGGAGGACTGATGTGCGTTGGTTTGCTGATTTATTAAGAGATCAAAGCTTCAAGGACCTTCTGTTGTAGTACTACTGTCAAGCGGATATGCACCCGCAGGAATTTAATGCAACGAAGTCTAATTCAGTTCACTCGCTACCTGCTCGTCGGGGGGCTAACCTATTGCGCGGACCTTAGCGTGTTCCTTCTGCTGTTTAATGTTTTCGGAATGGATTTGCTCTTTGCCAATATGATCAGCAAGGTTTTAGCTGGGGTATTTTCGTTCGCCGCACACCGGGCCTTCACTTTTAGGGTGATAAACGCCAAGGGCCGGGCCCAGCAAGCGGTGCGTTACTTCACTCTATTGGCGCTGAATATTCCACTTTCAGCCTTGATTCTGTCTGCCATGCTGTGGATCACGTCGATGGAAGTTGTCGCTAAAATCCTGTCCGACGTACTCCTTGTACTCATCAGTTATGCACAATCGAAATTTATAATTTTCAAAAGGAACGAGACTTCTCATGAGTGACTTATTGGATGATGGCATTCATATCGTTAGGCGTAACAGCTATAGCGATGAACTCATTGCGCAGTGGACTCGTTTATTCCAGAGGTGTTTCGGGGGCACCGAGAAAAATGCGGCCCGTGTCTTTCAAAAGTACTTGCTCAATGACTCAAGAATTTGTTATAGCGTCAAAGATGGCACCATGGTGGCGGCTTATTGTGGATTAAGATTAAGCCACGAGGACTCCGCTGTTTTTCTTTCTACAGACACCATGTCCGATGGAACTCAAAAAGGATCATCGGTTATTCTAGGGAAACGACTGTATAAATCATTCATTGAGGAAGATATACATGTGGTTTGTGGCTACCCCAATAAAAATATTAGAAGGATACGTGAAAAAGGCTTGGGCTGGACCATTAATGGAAGTTTATACTTGTATGTGGGTGTACCATTTCTTTGGCGTTTTTTTAGAAAGCCGATCAACCAAAGTGGCTTATGGAAATTGGCAAGGCCAGCAAGTGGATGGTTCACTAGAAAGAAACCATTCCTGGTCAACCTACTCGGCAGTGATGGGCTTTACTCTTCCAATTTCGGGCTTGTCATCACGTTGTCCGCCTATCGGCCAGGCGTTTTTTTTATCAAGGTGCCAAATTTCCTTTTCGAGCCGAGAAGCTTTGGCTACAAATGCCTTACCGAACAGGCGGAAAAAAATAATGCCTTTCTGGAAAAAATCAAGTACCTAAATATTGACACAATTGATATACCGTGATTTCGAGGTGCGCACATGAGACCAAGTTCTATATTTCTGATGGCTCACCAAGATGACGAGTTCGGGGTGTTCCATCAAATCGAGCATGAGTTAGTTGCTGGTCGCTGGGTCCGCTGTATATACATCACCGATGGCGCTGCCACTGCTGATTCTAACCGCCGAGATCGTGAGTCGCGAGCAGTACTTCAGAAGCTAGGTGTTGCAACGGCAGATATTCTTTTTGTCGGCCGCCACCTGTCAATTGCTGATGGTCAACTGCATCAGCATGTTGGCGTATTTACAGACTGGCTTGATTGTTTTCTTAATGACCACTCATCTCTCCAAGCCTGTTTTGTGCCTGCTTGGGAAGGCGGCCACCCTGATCATGACCTACTGCATGCTATTGCCGTGGAGTTACTGATGACTCGAGCAACCTCGGTCACCGTTCGGCAATATTCACTTTATAATGCCAGAAACTGCATTGGTCCACTTTTTCGCGTATTGTCACCACTTCCAGAAAATGGTCCCATTGAACAACAGCCTATAGCTTGGCGAAATCGTTTTCGATACATAAGGCTTTGTCTGTCCTATCCATCTCAATGGCGGACTTGGTTGGGGTTATTCCCATTCGTGGGCGGTCGTTATTTATTTCATGGTGTCCAACAGTTACAAGATGTCAATAGACTGCGTCTGGAGCAGCCTCCGCATCAGCAACCTCTTTATTACGAACGACGTGGCTTTCTCGATTGGCCTACGATGCAAAATGCTATTGATGAACTACATAAAAAGCTATCGCACATGAATTCACCGTGATCGCACCACGATCCCCACTTTGCAATAAGTGCGCTTATTGTACTTACGTAAGAGCACCATGAGCCCACATTTTAAAGGGGGGGCTATGGCTCTCTTGGAATTTGCGGCGTGCAGTTCAACGGCAGTAAGGCTTCGAAGTCTTCTACTGCAGAGGCTCGCGGCAACCGTTCAAGTGTATGGCGCAGCAAAGCATAGGGCTCTTGACCGTTGGCTTTAGCTGTCTCGAGCAAACTGTAAAGTTGAGCGCTGGCCGTGGCGCCTTTGGGGGTGTCGCTGAACAGCCAGTTCTTTCGCCCCCTTCACGAAGGGCCTGATTGTACCCTCGGCTGCTTTGTTGTCGATCGGTAAAAAAACTGGCTTCGGTGTAGCGCACCAACTTGTTCCAGTTGTTGACCAGATAACTGATCGCTTGATCCAGCGCGTTTTGCGCCGTTACTTGAGGCTGGGTTTTCTCCAGCCAGGCGTGTAGCTGCGCCTGCACCGAGAGGCTGTTTTGCTGTCGATCTTCATGGTGATGTTCATCTCCGACTTCTTTTAAATCTCGCTCGATACCGTACAGCTTATTGATCAGATTCTAGGCGATATCGGCGCGCCCTGTTTTTCCCTTGGGCTGCACTTTTTGCGCCCCGACAAACTTGCGTCGCGCACGTGCCCAGCAGTCTAAACGTTCGACACCCGCCTGCGCGTCTAAGGCGTTATAACCGGTGTAATCGTCGGTCATCAGATAGCCGCGATAACCTTCGAGCAAGCGCGACGGCACCTCTTGCGCTCGGCTGGTCGAGTAATCAAACAAGATAACCGATTGATTCGGCGGTCCGCCGGCTTGTACCCACATCCAGGATAGGTTAGTCGGCTCTCGATCAGGCTCTTCATTTACCTGGACATGCGTTTCGTCGTAGTGGATTACGCAACTCCCCAGCAGCCGGGCGCGCATCAAGTTGATCAGCGGTTGCAGGTGTTCGCCGCAGTGGATGACCCAGCGTGCCAAGGTTTGTCGTGGAATATCGACGCCGTGGCTACCGAGTACTTTTTCGAAGCGATGCAGCGGCAGACCGTCGACCTATTTGGTGGTCAGCAACGTCGCCAGCATGCTGGGACTGGCCATGCTCCTTTCAATCTATTGCGCTGGCTTATCAGTGGTGATCGGCGCGGTTTCACAGCCACGGCAGGCGTAGACCTTGCGGATGTGTTTGATCACGCGGATCTGCATCGATACGATTTCCAGCTGCTCGCTTGTTTCTTCGCCGATGGCATGCTTGCGGCAGCCGCAAGCACAAGTCAGCTCGTGCTCGGGCAGTTCGTGGATGACATCGATACGGGTAAGTCGGCGTGCAGAGGCTTGTGTTTGCCTCGGCGTTTGTTCGGAGCGACGACTTCTTCCTCCGCCTATTCGGCGGCAGGTTCAGTGACCCTTTCGGCTTCATTAAAAAGAGCCAATTACGAGTCGCTGGGATCGACTGTTTGTTCGGACTTCCGCGCGAAGAGGCGCTGACGGAACAGCGCATTTTCTTCTTCGAGATGAACAACCTTGGACTGCATCAGAGCCAGTAATTGCTTGAGCGTAGTCAGGTCATCGGGAAGGTTGTCGGGCACGGAAATCATGCTGGGGATTATACCGAATCAGGCGACAAATCGAGGTGTCCAAACCTGATGTGGACGGTCGTCTGCACGATGGCCTCTTCAGTGTGATCGGGCGACGTTTTGAAGCGTTCGGATTCAAGGCGTTTGAGCCAAAGGCAAAAGCCGTTGCGTTCCCAATACAAAATCTTTACCTGATTGCGGGGTTTGTTGAGAAAGACAAAAGCACCGGATCGTACACCGCCACTTTTATATCCAGCTCCAGCAGTGCGGCTAGGCCATCGAAGGATTTTCGAAAGTCTACGGGTTTAGGGGTGAGGTACATTTTTTCGACTTTGGCATCGGGATGCATCATGGCCGCTGGCTTCTGAAAGAGATCGGTAGCACAGCATCGGGCATCACATCGCAGCTTTGAATGTGGGGTTCGTGGAGCGGTCAGACTCCCTTGCGGCATGTCGCAGGCGCTAAAGTGCTGGACGTAGCCACGCCTAGCGCTCTTGGCAGCCGAGGTAGTGCCTTTGGATGTGGGGTTGATGGAGCGCTTACGTACTTGCCAGCAGCATTAGCAACCGGCTTTATCGGTCACTAACGCTGCCTGACTCTTTGATTCAGGGGTGGGTAACACCAACAGTAAGGCTGATCACCTCAACGTTATCACGGTCTCTGGCTGTAATGTAAACATCTCCAGATGTAGCACCTACCGGGATAGGAAGTGTTTCTGTAAATCTGGTGCGTCCCTCATTACAAGGGATGAGCTTGTAATACACGGGGGGAACATTCCAGTTGATTTGTGCAATGAACGAACCGCTGTTGCTCGAACATTCAAACGTTACATCATACTTCGCAGACTTGGAGTTTTCGCTGTCAATCGTCGAAATAACCCGAGGTGTTGTATCGGCGACGAAGTTCTGGGTCTCAGTCATTATTAAGTTAGAGTCGGTTTGCTGTTGGAGGCTGTAAACAAGCTGATAGTCGATTTTTTCTTTAGAAAGCTTGTAAAGAAAGACTGAACCCATTTGGTAGATAGGCTGGCCGTGCTCTGTCAGATAGCCCAGCATCGCTTGACGACTCGCGATGGACGTTGCAAAAGATGAATTCCAGACAATGTATTCGATTTTCCATTGATCTATCAGCAAGGCGATTTCATCTTTAGTTTTTACACTGCCGAACGCCCGGCTTTTCGTCGGGGAGTACCAACTGGTATAGATGGGTTGTCCTAGCAGAGTTGCGCCATAGGATGCGCTGACATCGTACAAAACGACCGGATTATTCGTGGTGGCGTTCAAATAGGCGGTTATCGCTCTGGAAGGAGCCAGGCTCTCACTAATGCTGGTTTTGCCGTTATTGGTAAAAGCATCTTGTGCTGGGGTAGTCAGAAACCACGCAATTCCAGGAAGAAAGTAAATGTTTACGCTGATGAGAAAAACAAATACAGTTTGAGTAACTCTGTGTCCGATTTCGGGTGTCCTATCGATGTTCTTAGGGTTGGCCAGAAGGTAACCAATGATGATGCTAGCAAGGGGCAGGATCGGGAATAGATATCGCCAGTATTGCGTAGCGGAAAACATCGCCAGCCCAAATCCAAACACTGGTAATACAAGTAAAAACTTTATAACTCGACTGGTCGCCTTGCTGGCTATAAGTGCAATCAGCCCTAGCGGGAAAAGGTACAGATACTGGAAGCCAGAGGTAAAGTTATTTGCCTCGTAATGAGCACCGCTGTTATAGAACAGTGACCAGAAACTTTGTAGCGTGAAGCCTTTCTGGTAAAGAGGGTCTGAAAAATTATCTAGCGAATAGTATGGGGATTTGAAAATTCCATTGTAAAGCGGGAAAAGAGGGTTGCCCGTCCTCAGCCATGAATAGGCATATGATTGTAAAGCTGCGAAAGAAAAAAGAGCAACTAATGCTAAGAAGGCGAGTGTTTTATAAGTGTTTTTGCCTTTGAGAAGTAAATTTCTTTCCTTTATGAGTGTCGGGAGGTATGCAGTCAGCACAATGGCGCCCAAGACCATTCCGGGTAGTTTTGTTGCAGCGCATAGGGCAGCTACTGCCAGAACCGATATTAGTTTGGATACAGCTGCATTCTCTTCCCTTTCAAGCAGAATTTTTACCGCACTGGTCACAAGAAATGCCAAAAAAAGCTCAGTCTGTAAGTAGATCAATAGCGGCGCGATAATGGGGGTGCTGCAGAAAAGTAGTATCACCAATAGTCTGTCAGCATTGCTTTTTAGGATAGAGGCCGAAATAGCCCAAAGAGCATAAAGTAACAGGGTTAAAACGATCAGGTTCAGCGAGCCACGCGCATCTGCGTTGGAAATGATCGACAATATGGCGTGGAGTAAATCATAGGCAAAGGGTGCGACGGACCAAATCTGGTTTTCAACGTTGAAACTGTAGTGCAGGGTATTGGTGAGTTCGGTCCACATCCGTAAGTGCATGACATTGTCGTCACTACCTATAGTCGGAAAGAACGCGAAGCGTAAAATATAGCCGATGATAAAAGTGGATGCGACGACGGAGCGAAAGGATATTGCTTGCAGCGCTTGGGAACTTCTCTGTGCTTTTGATGTTAGAGCTAGCCAGAGTGTCTCGCGGAACGAACGTAGGGTCAGTGTGCAGAAGGGCAGAACAACAATCGCCAGGTAAAGCGATCTAGTATTGATTGGAAAATGAATTAGGATGCTGAACAGTGCGACATATAGGGCGATGCCTACCAACGTTGCGCGATAATAATATGTCTTGTGGTCATCATTGTTCGAGGTTAGGTGAAACGCCCCTCTGCCGAGTAAATAAGCTGAGATGATAAATAAGAGGCTGGACAGTGCTGACAATACACCAGTACCCAGGGCCAGGTAGATAAATAATCCACCAATAAGTAGATGGTTTGAGTACCTTGAGCCTGTAAGTGTCAGTAACGCAGCGAGCAGAAGTACAAGTCCTGCCCAGTCGAGAGTGTCTAATATCAGCGGCAGGTTCCAGTAATAGGGGAAGGTCCCTGAGTACTGATTAATCAGCAGTGGGATGCTGGTTGTAAGTAATAGAAGTAGGCCTGCGACCAGCGTTGGCAATAATTTTTTGTCGTACATATTAAAGTCTACCAAACGTCATGAAATATTTCGCCAACATTGATTGGATGCGGTTGTTCAATCTTTGCATTGGTCAAGCCGGTGATTTTTAAACTGTACATTTAAATGGAATGGGCGTTTAGGCACTGCGGCAACGTCATGGCCGATAAAGGCAAGTATAAACTGGGTGCCCAAAATGATCGGCAAGGCCGATAGCATCACCGTACCAGCTGGAGTAGGGGTGCCAGAGTTAATTGCCATTGCCCAGTGGCTAAGGCCGAACACTGTTCCTGTGGTTAGCATCAAGACGCCCAGTGGTAGTTCGAGAGAGGCCAGTGACATATTTCTCAAGTAGTAGTTGTAGAAAATTCGCTTGGATAAGTTTCTCAAGTGTTTGACGAGAAATTCACCAACGATTTTAGAGATCTTCAAATTGCTTTCTTCATCGCCGTACTTTGCGTCCATCGGGATATCGATCACAACAGCTCTTAGTGTGTTAAGGCGGAAGAGGATGTCGGTCTCGAAAAAGTAGCGATTACTGATTTTATGAAACGGCAGGTGTTTGGCCACATCCCGGTGAATCGCGGTAAAGCCATTGGTGGGGTCAAACAGGTCCCAGTATCCAGAGGAAAGTTTTGTCATGAAGGAGAGAACAGCATTGCCAAATAAACGCATTTTTGGCATTGCATGAATTTCTTCAAGGTCAAAGAAACGATTTCCTTTTGTATAATCCGCTTCACCACCAATAATCGGTGCTACGAACTGCCGAATCAGGCGAGGGTCCATTTGCCCATCACCATCGACTTTAACAATGATGTCCATGCCGTCTTGAATGGCGGCGCTGTAACCATTCATCACGGCTCCCCCTACGCCGAGATTTACTGGGTTGTAAAGAACGTTGACACGTAGATCCGTGCAATGTTCGCTGACGTAATTTCCGGTGTTTTGCGGGCAGCAATCATCAACTACATAAATGCGGTCTACTTCTGGGCCGATTTTTGAAATTACATCCAATATCTGCCCTTTTACTTTGAAGCTGGGTATTACGACCGCAATTTTTTGTAGCATTTCCACCGTTAACTCCCTTTTCAATAAAGCAGGACCAAGATCAGGTTCTCGGCATGACTGCCAATATCTTAATCGTTTCATCGTTACAGGTCACTGACTTTGCCAGTAAAAAGGTGGGCGGGAGGGGGAGGCCGGGGAGATCAAAGTAGATCGGCTCTTTTAACTATCGAGTGACAGGAGTGACCTGCTGAGCGGGAGGGGCATTACATGGATATGTGGGTAAATCGCGTGCGACTGTACGGGCGCAACGATGATGTGTACTCACGCCATGTTCCGTCGATTCGGTCGTGGAGTGAGTACTCTCAGGGGCTCAAACTAAAGCGGCGTCGTTGAAGCGTGCCTCCCAGCTATTTTCCTGTTTGAATTGCTCGGAAAATGCTGTTGTATTTGAGTATTCAAGAGCTTGGCCTATCGCAGGATTGAAGTCGGCGGGTGAATCGCAAAGATAAACCCCGTCCTGTTCCCCCCGGTAAGCCATTTCACCAAAGCTTGTTGAGAGAATCGGCAAGCCTAACGCTCGGTACTCGTAATACTTTATCGGATCAACAGACGATGTAAGTTCATTTTGCAGAAACGGGATAAGTGCGACATCGAATGTCAGCATTTTCTGCAGGGCATCTTTATGGCTGCACGGCGGAAAAAACGTGATATTTGGTGCCAGCATCAGTGTCGTCGGGTTAAACACGGGCCCTATGACATGGATCTGATCATCTGGACGGCTTTCTGCGAGGTTGATCAACCATTTCCAGTCGAACCACGCGCCAACAGTTCCGACATACCCGAAAACCTTTGGCGATGGGTGATCACTTTTCTCTTTTGCGGGCGGCAAGAGCGTGACATCGAGGCCGTTGGGAACAAATTTGACGGTTGGTCGCTGACGTTCCCACTTTTTCTTCAGTTTTGTAGAAGATACAAGCAAAAAGGTTGTTTTTCGACCGATTTCGAGCTCTCGACGCGCCATGGCATTTTTTGAGATGCCCGAATAAAACGTCGGGAAATCATCCATAGCGTCATACACCGATGGATGATCTTTCAGCTGGTTCAACACTTTCAGGGCCAGTACGGTGGGTTTTCCGATGACCAGTAAAGTACTGCCTTGATGCGAAAAAGACTGGACCCTCTTAAGCAGATCAGCCCAACACAACGCGCCATTGATAAGGCCTGATGCCGGTAACGGTTCTATTGGTAAAGCCCTGGGCTTCAATACGGTCAACCACGGTTCCAGGTCGTCTTTTTCCGTTTGATCGCTGACGCCAATTTTTTTGAAGTCTGCCAAAGAAGGAAAGCGGCTGGGGTAGGGGTCCAGCCACAGTACTTCGCCACCGGTTGTTGCATGGAACCAGCGAGCGAATTTTTGCGGTCGCTGGGCGAAACTGGACCATGGAACGGGTGACAAATAGACAAGACGCATTAACGGCAGTGCTCTTTAAGAACCGCCACAATGCGTTCTGCGCCTTTGCCATCACCATAAGGAGAGACGCCCCGTGCCATCGCTTTGTAAGCGTCCTGGCTATCAAGCAATGTCTGCGCTTCTTCCAGAATTCGGTTATGGTTCGGGCCAACCAGTTTCACGACGCCCATTTCCACTGCTTCAGGTCGCTCTGTCTCATCACGCAAGACTAGAACCGGTTTACCCAGTGCCGGAGCTTCTTCTTGAACGCCACCCGAATCACTGATGATCAGGTAGGACTTTTTCATCGCGGCAATGAACGGCGCGTAATCCAGTGGCTCGCACAAAATGATATTTGGCGTATTACCCAGAATTTCGTAAGCGACGTCTTTGACATTCGGGTTCGGATGAACCGGATACAGGATCTGCACATCGCTATTGCGCTCGGCCAGAGTCTTCAGTGCGCGGCAGATGCCTTTGAAGGGTTCGCCGAAGTTCTCACGGCGGTGGGATGTCACAAGAATCAGACGCTTGCTGTCATCCAGTTCGATGTCTAGAGTCAAATCCTTCGAAGCGGTCATCAGCAGGGCGTCAATCACCGTATTGCCGGTCACAGTGATGTCGCTTTCCGCGATACCTTCGCGCATCAGGTTGTTCTTGGAACTCTCGGTAGGCGCGAAATGCCAACGGGTCAGCCGGCCAGCGAGTACGCGATTAGCTTCCTCGGGGAACGGGTTCTGCATGTCCCAAGTCCGCAGCCCTGCTTCGACGTGACCAAACGCAATGCGGTGATAGAAGCAGGCGAGTGACATGGCCATAACGGTCGTCGTATCACCTTGAGCTAGAACCACGTCAGGTTTCTCGGCTAGCAATACCTCATCCAGTTCCAGCAGGAGTCGGGCGGTCAGCGCAGTCAGCGTCTGATTCGGGCGCATTATGTTCAGGTCAATGTCGGGTACGATGCCGAAGAAGTTCAGGACCTGGTCGAGCATGTGGCGGTGTTGCGCTGTAGCCAGGACCCGTACTTCTGCCCAAGGCTGTTGCTTGAGGGCGAGGATGACGGGGGCCATTTTGATGGCTTCCGGGCGGGTGCCGACGGTGCAGATAATTTTCATTTTCATAGTGTTTCCTATGCAAAAATTACTGAATTGGGTGGAACCTACGCTCTTCGTAGGAGCCAACGAGTCAGTATGAAGGTAATGGGGACGGTAACGATGATGACGAACAGCGGCGCAAAAAGTTGATTAATGCCAATCTGTTCGACAAAAAAACCAAGAAGTATGGCGGATAGCACATATTGGATCAAATACACTAATGGAAAGGTCATGAAGCCTTTCCAGCTGATAGGTGTCTTGAACACAATTGTCGAATTAAACCAATATGAAAAAACGATACCCAGTGCAAATGCAACTGCATAGGCAGCCTGGTAAGGCATAATCACTTGCAGGCCGAAGTAAAGTCCATAGGTAAAAGCAGTATTAATGCCGCCACCGATAATGAACTTAATCAGGTCGTGCAGGGACCTTTGCTTTTGCATTACATTAAACTCGCTTTACCGATTTAACCAAATTTACAAAATCGCCATAGTCTCTGATGTAATCGGCCGAGTCGTAATAGTCTGAAGCGAATACCAGTAACATGGCATCTGCCGAGTACTTGTATTGTACTCCCCACGTCAGGGGAGGGAGATACAGGCCTATGTTGGGGCGATCAAGCGTAATCTCGTCGCGGTTTTCGCCATCGTCTACCGCAACCCGAATACTTCCTCTCACTGCAATCAGAAACTGATGGCATTGATAGTGTGCATGCTCACCCCGGGTATTGGCCGTAGGCACGTCATAGACCAGGAAGTAGCGCTTCGGGTTGAATGGGATTTCCCGTTCAAACTCGCCTACAGAAAGGCTGCCCCGCAAGTCGGGTACAGCCTTGAATGTGTGCAACGTGACGCCCGAAACGCCGATTTTGACCACAGCCGGTGCCGACGACGCTGGAAGGATGCTGCTCTCGATGGCGGTTCCGGTCGCCTCTTCGGTATAACCGATGATCTTGGCAGGGTTACCGACAACAATTGCAAAGGGTGGTACCGAGCGCGTCACCACTGCCCCGGCACCCACCATCACACTTTCCCCGATCGTCAGGCCTGGAAGAATGGTGGCATTGGCGCCGATGGTTGCTTTCGTCTTGACGACCGTGCGCAGGTACTTTTGCGGATATTGTTTTCTTCTCGGAAAGCGGTCGTTGGTAAAGGTCGCGTTCGGGCCGATAAAGACGTCATCCATGATCTGAATACCATCCCACACCTGTACGCCGCATTTGATCGTGACACGGTCACCGATAACGACATCGTTTTCTATGAAAACATAATCGCAAATATTGCAGTCGTCTCCCAGTTTTGCGTCTGGCAGCACGTGTGCAAAGGCCCAGATCTTGGTGTTTTTTCCGACGTTTGTTGTTTCGCAAAGTCCCTTGGGGTGGACAAAGTAGTCGTCGTTTTCATTTGTCATGATGGAAACTCTCTGTCCTCATCGGGATGGCCAGCGGCCTTGCCTTGGTATTTTCGTAAGTACGCCACGCGTAAGATCCCACGATGCCCAGCCCTAACAAGTTCGCGGCCCCCAGAAATACGATGATATTGATAGTCATTGCGTAGCCCGAGACGGTAATCAGTCCAAGCAGGCGAGCAATCGTTACGGTAATACCAAATCCTGCGGCCAGTAAGGTTGTCACTCCACCCAGGCGTGTTAACAACCTTATAGGCAAGTCGGTAAACGCGAAGATGCTGTCCATCATGTAGTTCACCTTCTTGGAGAAGGTCCAGGCTGACTTCCCATGTTCCCGTTCCAGGCGGGTATATGAAATTGTCCGGCGGCGATAACCGAGCCAGAACACTTGGGCGACCAGTGAGCTGTGTCGCTCATCAAGGGTCAGTAACGTATCGCGGAAAGCCTTGTTGCATCCGAATACATCAACCCCGCCCTCTGGCATGCTCGGCACGACGTACCGGCGATACAGGCTCCAAAATACCTTTGAAGCCACGCGTGAAAAGAAAGGGTCCATGCGCGACTCGCGAACACCCAGAACAACGTCGCACTCATCAGTGAGGAGCGCCGTGTTCATTTCCAGTACCAACTCAGGTGGTTCTTGAAGGTCTGCGGCCATCACGGCAAAACGTTGCCCTCTGCCTTTCTCGAGGCCTACTCGAATCGCAGCAAACGAACCGAAGTTGCGTGACAGCAAAACAAGCTGTGATTCGAACGTTTGTCGGGGCAGCGCTTGTCTGAGTATTTCGTAACAGCAATCAGGACTCCCGTCGACCACAAAAACGGCTTCGAACTCACCTTCAAGTGTGCTGTTCAGGCCGTCGATGGCGACAAGCAAGTCAGGAAGGGAGCCTTCATTTTTGTAAACAGGTATAACTAGCGTTAGCAAATGATCGAGCTCCTACTGTCCGAAGAAGGTTCTAACGGCAGAAATTACCGACGCGACTTCTTTATCGGTCATGCCCGGAAAACACGGAAGCGTCACCAGTGTTTTGGACAGGGCGTCAGTCACCTCCAGAGATCCGGAAATGTTTGGCTGTGGATAGGCGGCTTGCCGGTGATCCGGGACGGGATAGTGAATGTCTGTCGAGATGCCCTGTGACTTGAGAAAGTCACGCAGTGCATCGCGCTTGGTGGTGCGCAGCACATACAGGTGCCCGACGTACGAATCGTCTACTGCCGGAACAGCATCCATCAGCGAAGCGAACCCCTCGTTGTAGCGATTGGCGATATCTCTGCGTGCACTGTTCCAAGACTCCAGCCGAGGCAGTTTTACCCGCAAAATGGCCGCTTGAATCTCATCCAAGCGGCTGTTTTTTCCACCCGTATGGCCCACGTGATATTTCGACGACCAGCCATATTGGCGCAGCACTTTGAGGCGCGCAGCGACATCGGCGCTTCCGGTCACCACCGCGCCACCATCACCCAGTGCACCCAGGTTTTTTGTGGGGTAAAAACTGAAGCAGGCTGCATCGCCCCAACTGCCGGCTTGGCGGCCGTCAATTGTGGCACCATGGGACTGGGCACAGTCTTCAATCAGCGCCACGCCGGCTTGATTTGCCAGGGCCAGCAACTGTTTGATAGGCGCCATTTGACCGTAGAGGTGAGTGACAATAACGCATTTAGGATTTTGCGTCAGGGCGCCAGCCAGTGCGTCGACAGACATGGTCATCGTCGATTCGTTTATGTCGACATACAGTGGAGTCGCGCCGATGGAGTGAATGGCGGTGCTACTGTAAAAGCCTGCGTTGGCAACCGTCACCACTTGATCTCCTGGCTCGACACCTAAGCTGCGCAAAGCAATTTCAAGGGCGTCGGTTCCGTTCGCTACCGACACGCAATGAGAGGTCCCGACATATTGCGCAAACTCGATTTCAAAGTTGCTGACTTCTTCCCCAAGCACATACCAATGACGATCAAGTACCGTCTTGATCGCACTGAGGAAGTCGAGGTCCTTGTTCATCACCACGTCGGAAAAAAGGGGAATCATGTCGATGCTTTGTGAAGAGCCCATTGATGTACTCACTTCTGGGTGTTCTTGTAAGTGTGGGGTGTCCAAGTGCCCCATTTGGCCTCGTACGTGGCTTTATTCTGTTCGAAAAGAGCCTGACGATCGGCGCTTCTCATCTTATTGAACGACGCCGACAAATGATGGTGGATGAAGACATCTTCGGCGCAACCAATGGTTAGGCCAAGCTGCTCGACTCGGCGGCAGTAATCATCATCTTCGAAAAAGCCACGACCAAATGCTTCGTCCAATGGACCAATGGTTTCGTAGATCTTGCGGGAAAACATCACGCAAAAGAAGGCGGCTGTGTACAGTTGCTGGACCTTGCCAATATGGCTACGGGTGTACTTGCCCGACTCCACGAGCATCTCGTCCATGTTGTTGTAACTGATCTGGATCTTGGCTTCGTTACCAATGTTATTGGTGATCGGGCCGATGATCCCGATGGTCTTGTTGCGTTGCAAATGACGATAAAGCGTCCGGACCCAGCCTGGAGTGACATAGGTATCGTTATTGAGCAGCACCAGGTATTCGCCAGTGGCTACGGCCAGGCCCTGGTTGTTGCCGGCAGCAAAGCCTCGATTGTCTTCGTTCAAGATGATCGAGCGGTTCGAACCTTGGGTCACCCATTCCTGCAAGAGGGCAGGCGTGCCGTCCGCAGACGCGTTGTCTACAACAATAACTTCCAGATTTTCATGGTTGGAATGCATGTCTAGACTGGCGAGGCAGGCTTTGGTCAGCTCGATATTGTTGTAAGTCACCACAATGACGCTGACGTTAGGTACTGACCGAGACAGTTCGATCCGGTTGATCATCTGTTCGGCTCGATGCGCCCAGGTCTGGTTCTTGGCGAAGTGTTGGCGGGCCTGCACTCGGTCAGTCGAGTCCGTGGCGTTCAATTCTTCATTGATAGCACTGATAAAGGCTTCGGTGGTTGGTGCTGCATGGACCAGGTTTTCAAATTGCTTGATTTCCGGCAGGTCAACCGAGACTACCGGTTTGCCCGCGCTCAGGTACTCGTACACCTTGACCGGATTGGTCGCCAGGGTGAGCGGGATGACCTGAAACGGCAGCAGGCAAACATCAAAGGCATGCAAGTACTTCGGCAATTCGCTGTAGGTCATCTCGCCGGTGAACGTCACGTTGCTTAAGTGCGCAAGTTGTTCACGGGCACCGACGGTGTCAGCACCGATCATCAAAATCGAATGTTCAGGGAACGCCTTGGCGACGTTTTCCAGCAGCTTGACATCAAACCATTCGGCGATGGCGCCGTAATAACCAATGATCTTGCGTTGCTGAGGCTCGAGGTACATGTCGGCAGGCTTGACTGCGAAATGGTCATATTCGCCCGCGTTTCTGATGAGAACCCGGTTGTCGGTATGCTGCGCGACGATTTCATCCAGCCAGGCGGACGTGGTGATTGTAATGTCGGCGTTACGCATCAGCGCTCGCTCGATGGACAGGACCTCTTCAGAGACGTTTCCGAATCCTTCGTGGTGATCCATGCAGTCGTAGACGAGTTCGCTGTCAGGCAGCACTGCCGCTGTTTCGTACCAGAATGGGTGCTGAATCACCGAGACGAGCTGACCGGATTGTGCCCAGTTCAAAACCTGGCCAATAGATGCCTTCAACTGATCGGCGATATCAACGCCCGGTGGGTTGTTGTAGATAACGGGCGCACCTTTGGCGTAAAGATTGATCTGGAAGAGCCGCCCGGCGCTGTCCAGTTGCTCAACGGTGAAGCCGCCGCGGGGATCATCAACCAGGTTGACCGAAACGTAAAAAACCCGCCGTCCCGCGCCCGCAATGGCCTGTGCCAATTGCTGGGGACGTTGGTGTCTGAAGTGCCAGTCAATCACGCCCCAGAAGATATAGTCAGGCAGCCCCTTTTCCTGAGGTGCTGGCACAATGCCAGGGAGGTCGAATTGCCCACCTGCCAGAAACTGCCCTTTCATCGCGGACATAGGCGTGCGGACCAAGCGGGTATATGACTTGCGAATAGCTGTCTTGATGGCTTCCGGTAAAGGAAGTCGATTGAAAATGCTACGCAGTTTGTTTTTCAGAGCCCGCTTGTCGCTCGGTTGCAGGCCATGACGAAGTAGGCGAGTCGAGAACCTCAGCGGCTGAGTGAGCTTCCAGGAATGACTGTTGATTACCTCGTTGTACTGCGACTGGATAAGAACAAGGTGGTCGGAGATGGCAATACTATTTTCCTGGCTCTTGCAAAGGGCTTGCTCCGTCTCAGCCAGACGCTTCATTAGCTCGTCAATAGTTGCATTTGTTTCGGTGATTTTGTTGCGTGCCTCTACCATTCGGCGCTTCAGGTCCGAAAGGACTGTGTCGGCTTCCACATGAACGTTGGCCAGGCTCAGCGTCTGGGCTGAATGTTCTTGGATATTGGTGTAAATCAGCAGAATTTGCTCGCCCGGCCAGTAGTTTGGCTGGCAGTCCGATGTATCGGTGATGCTGCTGTGCGTGAGTGCCCAATTTCCGAAAAAAGCTGGAATATTGTCGAACTGAAAGGAGTAGAAGTGTTCATCAATGAGTTCTTTCTCCCGGAAAGGCAGCAGCAGGACGATGAATTTTTTCGCTTTGGCCGATACGGTGTCCAGCACAGTCCATGGCGACTCGAAGTGCTCGAGCGTATTGGACGAAAACAGAATGTCCCATTGTGGAGCGTCGCTGCCTGCTAGAAAGTCATCACACAGGAATTGGCACTGCGGATAAGCCTGCTTCGCTTTTTCAATAGCTTCCGAAGAAAAGTCCACGCCCACAAGGCTGGGAGTGTTCAGGCGCTTGGACAGGTGTTGAGTGCCGTCACCTTGCGCGCAGCCCCAGTCGCACATCGTCAGGTTGTCGGTGGCGATCAGCGATGACAACCATGCGGGAATTTTCTCGGCAGCCACTTCGCTGAAAAAGATACTTTGCTCTCTGCCGAAGTTTTCTTCCCAGTCATTTGAAAAGCGGAAATCCCAGTAAGTCTTGGAGTTCACTTCACCAGTGGTCGTTATGGAATCAGACGGTTTTTTCATGGTGTTGTTGCTCCCTTGCCGGAATTGCTTTTTTCAATATTGATAGAGATTCGAGGCATGAATTGCCCGGATGCATTGCTGAGGAACGATGATGAAAAATACTGTGCGCCTTCCATGTACTCGTAGTAATGGATAGTGGCGGAAGAGCGGTTTTCAATCGCAGCGACTAACAGGTATTCTCCAGAGCAGAGTGGGTTTTCGAGTTCAAAGCTTACTTCTTGAAGCTTTTCGTCGTTGGAGAATTTTAGCTTGTCGTTCCAAGTGCTCCCAACAATCAGATCGCTGCCAGACAGGTTTTTCAGTGAAAATGAAACGGACAGGCCCTCTATGCTTCGGAGGGCCTCAATATTGAACCTGATCTTCACAAACATTTTTTCGTGATCGGAATACAGATTCTTTTTTACGCCCGTACTGTCGTAAATACCGGCATCCTGAATAATGCCAATATGTGAACCCCAGTGATTAATGGGTTGGCTGGCTTTATGCGGTTCGATATCGGTGACGGCCTTGCTCGGCGCATTTCCGGTGTTGGGCGCATTATTGAACAGGTGCTCGGTGTATTGTGCAGTGATCGGGAAGACGTCGCCGAGACCGCGCACAGTGCCTTTATCTAGCCAAAGCGCCCGATCACATAATGTGCGCACTGCTGCGACGTCATGAGAAACAAATAAGATGCTGACCCCGGACTCTTTCATCTGCTTGATGCGATCCAGGCATTTTGCCTGAAAGCGTGCATCACCCACGGAAAGCGCTTCGTCAACCACCAGGATGCTGGGTTTGGTATGGACGGCAACCGAAAAAGCAAGTCGAACGTACATCCCGGAAGAGTAGGTCTTTACAGGCTGGCTGATGAATTCGCCAATCTCCGCGAACTCTTCAATGGCCGCATACTGGCTATCAATTTCGTCGCGGCTCAGCCCCAGAATTGCAGCGTTGAGGTAGACGTTTTCTTTACCGGTAAATTCGGGATTGAAGCCTGCGCCGAGCTCCAGAAGGGCGGCAACCCGACCTTTGACGGTGATTGTGCCTGAGCTTGGATTCAAGGTGCCGCAAAGCATCTGAAGTAATGTCGACTTACCTGAGCCGTTACTTCCTATTATACCGACGGTCTCACCCGGTTTGACGTCCAGAGAGGCGCTTTTTAATGCCCAGAACTCGTGGAAGTACTTGCGCTTCCCTCGGAACAGCATTTGCAGCAAGCGTTTATGCGGTTTGTCATAGACCTCATAGCACTTGCTAAGGTTGTCGATTTTAATGACCGCATCAGAGGACATCAGCGAACCCCTTGCGTGTCTTTTGGAACCAGGCGAATCCGCACCACGCGATCAATGCTCCTACGGTAAACATGATGGCCCAAGCAGTTAAATCGGGGAGTTGACCAAACACGAGCACGTTGCGGCTTTGTTCGATCAGGGAGGCCAAAGGATTAATTCTGATCCAGAACTGATACTTTTCCGGCAGGGCGGTTATCGGGAAAAATACGGCCGACATGAATAGCAGGACGGTGGAGAACATAGCCGTTATCTGACTGATGTCCCGCAGGTAGACACCCAGCGACGCAAATAGCCAGCTCAACCCCATAATGCCGAGCAGCAATGGCAGCACCACAATAGGGAGAAGCAGGGCTGTGACTGGAATACTGTGTTTGAAAATCAGTTGAGCAACCAGCAATACCAACAGGCTGATGGCTGCATGGAACAAGGCGGAGCAAAAGGCGACCCACGGCAAAATTTCGAGCGGAAAGACAACCTTTTTGACGTAACTGACGTTGGAAGTAATAAGCGTGGGCGATCTGTTTATGCACTCGGCAAAAAAACCGTGAATCAACAAACCGACAAACAGAATGATGGCGAAGTCAGTTTTGTTTTCATCTGCTCCTGTACCCCAGCGGGCCTTGAACACAACTGAAAACACGAACGTATATATTACCAACATTAATATTGGGTTGAAAAAAGACCATGATAAACCCAAGGCCGAGCCACGATATCTTCCGAGCACTTCACGTTTGCTTAGTTGCACAATGAGACGTTTGTTACGCCACAGGCTTTTTATCATTTCGAAAGGGTGTGCTGAGTAATTTTGCATCAGTGATTTGACTCGACTTCTTTTGCTAGTGGCCCATTTGAAAACATGATTTGAACGATGGGAGCGATGATCCGTTGCGAGGGAGAAAATCGGGCCCTCCCGCTATAGTCCTGCCTATCCGTTTCCATGCATTTATCGCCTTGATTGGTGTCGGCCAGATAAGGTTTGCCGGCACAATCCGCTCGTGCAGCACTCGGCTCCAGCCGCATCGCGTATGGTATCGCATTGGGCCAAGTTTTTTCACTAGTCAGCTGTCCATTTTTGCCTGACGCGCAGTGCTCGACAGCTTTTTTTCAATAATGGCTGGCATTTGGCCTGCACTGGCGCACGGGGGGGCGGAGTTGGCGCTTCAGAAATGCTTCTCACTTTGTTTTGGGGTGTTGATTCTGCCGTTCAGCCCATAGGGGCTGTCGCGATTGTGAAATAGGGGGGGGGAGAGGGCTTTACTGCAAGGTCAGGAGTAAAACTTTATGGATAATGCTTTAGGAAAGAATTTTTGGTTAGCGGGCGGTGTCCAATTACGTACAATGAGCCATCGGTTTCTGTAGGGGGATGGGGCCAGAGACGGCCAATTATTTATGGATAAATTTCGAGTTTTTCTGCTGGGTCTGCCTCGTAGGCAAAAACGACTGATTCAAGTCGCAACCGACGGCATTCTTGTCTGGATTGCGCTATGGCTGGCGTTCATCGTGCGTCTTGGCATTGATGATATGTACAACCCTTTCCGTGTCCACTTCTGGCTCTTCGCCAGCGCTCCCGTGATCGCCATTCCTCTTTTTATCCGATTTGGCATGTACCGGGCGGTCATGCGTTACTTCGGCAATGATGCGCTGATCACGATAATCAAGGCCGTCAGCATGTCCGCGCTGATTCTGGCGCTCGTGGTCTATTGGTACAGCAATCACGAGACCGTCATCCCGCGCTCTATCATTTTCAATTATTGGTGGCTAAGTCTTGTGATCATAGGCGGTTTGCGCTTGTGTATGCGGCAGTACTTCATGGGGGATTGGTTCACAGCGGCGCAACACGTTCCATTCACCAATCGCGATGATGGTTTGACCAAAGTAGCTATTTATGGAGCCGGCGTGGCCGGGAATCAGCTGGTGGCGGCGCTGCGCATGGGGCGTGTAATGCGCCCCGTGGCATTTATTGACGATGATTCAAGTATTTCCGATCGATCCATTTCCGGGTTGCAAGTTTATAAACCCAAGCACATTCAGCAAATGATCGATGTTACCGGAGCACAGGAAATCCTTTTGGCTCTCCCTTCTTCTACTCGTGCACGACGTCGGGAAATTCTCAATCTTCTGGAAGATTTCCCGCTTCATGTTCGCAGCGTGCCGAATTTCACCGATCTGGCCAGTGGCCGGGTCAAGGTCGAGGATATCCAGGAAGTGGATATCGCCGACTTGCTGGGGCGTGATTCGGTGCCAGCCCAACCTGATCTCCTGGAACGCTGCGTCAAAGGCAAGACAGTGATGGTGACGGGGGCTGGCGGATCGATTGGGGCAGAGCTTTGCCGACAGATTTTTTCTCTCGGGCCGACCACGCTTTTGTTATTCGAACACAGTGAGTTCAACCTTTATAGCATCCTGTCTGAGCTGGAACATCGGGTCAGCCGAGAGTCTGTTTCGGTCCGCTTACTGCCGATTCTGGGCTCCATCCGCCACCCGGACAAACTTCTGGATGTGATGAGGACGTGGCATGTGGATACCGTTTATCACGCTGCCGCTTATAAGCACGTACCCATGGTAGAGCACAACATTGCTGAAGGGGTATTGAACAACGTCATTGGTACCCTCAACACCGCTCAGGCAGCGTTACAGTCGGGCGTAGCGAATTTCGTGTTGATCTCCACGGATAAAGCTGTCCGGCCTACAAACGTAATGGGCAGTACCAAGCGCCTTGCTGAGCTGACGTTACAAGCCTTGAGTCGTGAAATCGCTCCAGTATTGTTTGGCGATACGGCCAATGTTTCCCGGGTCAACAAAACCCGATTTACCATGGTGCGATTTGGAAACGTACTCGGTTCCTCCGGTTCTGTGATTCCGTTGTTTCATCGGCAAATCAAATCGGGAGGGCCATTGACGGTCACTCACCCGAAAATCACTCGCTACTTCATGACCATTCCAGAAGCTGCTCAGTTGGTAATTCAGGCTGGTTCGATGGGGCGCGGTGGTGATGTATTCGTACTGGATATGGGCGAGCCGGTCAAAATTATCGAACTGGCAGAGAAGATGGTCCATCTCTCTGGTTTGAGCATTCGCTCGGAAAAAAACTTGCACGGTGACATCTCCATTGAATTCACTGGCTTGCGTCCGGGTGAAAAACTTTATGAGGAGTTATTGATCGGAGACAACGTGGTGGCCACGCAGCATCCGATGATCATGAGCGCCAACGAAGATCACTTGTCATGGGACGTACTAAAGGCAAAGTTGAGCGAACTGCTCCGCGCTGTCGAACAGGATGACTATTCTCGAGTACGCCAACTGCTGCGTGAGACTGTAAGTGGGTACTCTCCGGACGGTGATATCGTCGATTGGATTTACCAGCAGCGGCACTTGGATTCTTAAAGTTTGAGTGGCAGCTTCGTGCAAGCAGCTTTTTTTTTGGCGACATTAGCTTCGCTGGCCGGATCAAATTCCATAAAGCTCACTTACGGGGTAATCTGCTGATCCTCGTGCGGGCGAACATGCTCAGGGTGCTGGGTGGGTTAAAAAATGATCAAACAAGGGATGTGATGATAAGCGTTCAAAAGTACCTTTCCCACGCTTTCAATGCCTGGGCTCTTGTGGTGTTGGTTTTAAGTTGTGCGGCGATAGGAGTTGATCTGGTCAAGTCCGGTAGCTTCGATATGACGTTTTTTGGGGGCTGCTTTGTTGCTTTTGCGTTGATTGTTTTAGCAATGGTGAAAGGCGATCGGCTGAGTATGCCAAGGTATGCTGGCCCAGCTATCATTGGGCTGATCCTTTTGTCGGTGGGTGGGTGGGTCGCTTATTTTGATTCGGGGCAAGTCAGTGATTTCGGCATTTATTATCGATGCGGTGTAAGCCAACATGCCGACCTGCGAGGGTGGCTCGATAACTGTCAGTCTGCCTATTTGATAGAGAACAGCACGTATTGGCTGAGATCATATTTCTACTCTTCCGCAATCGGGCAGGTTTTCGGGGGAGGCTACGATAATTTTAAAGTCGCAAATGCCATTCTTCATATGCTGACTATAGTTTGTTGGTTTTATGGGGTGAAATCATATTATGACGTTCGAATAGCTACGCTATCTAGTCTATTATTGGCTTTGTATCCCGAATACTGGTTTACCTCTACGTTGGTAACAACCGATAATTTTGCCGTTTTGTGCGTTGCTTTGTTTGTTTTGATAGCCCCAAAGTTGCAGGGGCGGATGCCGACAGTTTTGATCTATTCTGTCATTTTAGGCGGGGTCGTTTTTCTAGGCCATCAGCTACGATCTATTGGGTCTATTTTCGTTATCTCTCTAGCGTTCTATATAATCTGCGAGGGCGCTAGCAGGAGAAATTACGCTGCTCTGTTTTTTGGGTTTATCTCAATTTCAGTATTTATGCTGCTGACTAAATTGTTTTTGTGGATGAATCCCTCCGATCTCCCTGATCTTTTCAGCCCTATGAAAATATTATCGGCAATAGACTTTCATACGGTTCAAGGCTTCAATATTAATTACGTCTGGGGTGAGCATTTCTGGGTCGCAACGCCAGCACCCATGCAGTTGCAAATGGCTTTGTATAAAATTTCTACAGAGTTTTCGGGAGGGTTCTCCGAATGGCCTGCTTACTTCTTCAGAAAAGCTGCGATTGTATTTTCAGGCACGGGATATTATGGGCTTTCATCTTTTGCCTATCCGCCAGATAACCCTGACTCTTTAGTAACGAATGTAGTCAGCAATATTCCATTCAGTGCAAAGTTCTTTCCATGGCTTACTTTCTTGGTATTTGCTTATGTCTTGGCGGCGGTTGTTGGTATATTTCGAGCCGGCGTCCTGAAAGGCGCTTCGTTAGTTTCTCTTATGATGGTGGGGGCGTTCGGCTTGCTGGTACTGGGCATGGGGGAATCTCAAGCTCGCTACAGCACAATTATTGCCCCTGCGCTGTCATTGCTGGCCGCGTTGGCGTTTTTTTCGCCTGAGGATAAAGACGCAAGTCAGAAGTGCGACGTCCAACACTGGAAGAAGTTTGCAAGTGGTATGCTGAGCATTCTGGTGCTGTATTTAGTCGTCCTATTATTGACGATAGTGCTTCCAACGAGCGAAAAATACAACGCTAATGTCAGTGTCATCGACAACCTGAATTCGAATTTCGGCAGTTGTTCGAAAGATAATGCCAGTGTCCAAGCGGACTATAAAAAAATTAGAGTTTCATTTGTTAACGAAGCCGGTTGTGCGGCGTTGCGTATGGCAGTCCCTGTAGACACAAAATTGGTTTCCTTTTATCTGAGTGGTTCCAGATTTCCATACCGGTTCGAAGGTCCGGGTGAAAACAGTTTTGCTTATGAATTGATCGCTAAAGATAAAATTGTTTCCCAGGGGGAAATTGGAAAAAAATCCGTGAGCCTGGTCAAAATGGAACTACCTCAAGGGACTGAGGGCGATGTGGTTCTGCTGGTAAAAAAGCTTACGCGAGGTGCCGATGCCTATTTAGACATATCGCTACTTCGAGAAACGGGGAGCGACAGCCAATAGGAGTGCCGTAGAACTCAGGGACAGGTCGATCTCCTGTGGGAAGCGCTCGTAACGAGACGAGTGCAAACAAGGAGGGCGAGAACAACAGTTCTTATTTCCGATGACGAAGGGCCTGATCGCACGTTCGGTGAGTGTTGTCGATCGGCAAATAACCTTCCTTGACGCACCGTTCCAGTTTGTTCCAGTTACTCGCAAGATAGCCGATGGCCTTGCCCAATGCATTCTGAGACGTAACTTGTGGCTGCGTTTTTTCATCCGGCTTTTTAACTGAGCCAGCACTGGCAGGCTCCGATCATGACGGCCGACTATATGATCGTCGTCGCACGCATCTTAAGATCAAGCGCTACGCATAGAGTTTGTTGATCAAGTTCAGCGCGATGTCAGCGTCTCGTCTTTCCTTTCGGCTGCACTTTTTGCGCCTCAACAAACTTGCGCCTTGCGTGCGCTCAGCAGCCCAAACGTTCGACTCCGGCCTGCGCGTCCAACGAACCGGCGTAATCATCGGTCATCACGTAACCACGATAGCCATCGAGCAGGAGTGTCGGCACCTCCTGCGTGCGCTTGGTGGAGTAGTCAAAAAGGATCACAGGTTTCTTTGGCGGGCCACCGATTTGTACCCAAATCCAGTACTGGCAGCTTGGCTCTCGGTCAAGCTCCTTTAACACCTGTACCATGTTTCATCGCAGTGACAAGACGGCTACCCAGTAGGCCGTCACGCATTAAATTCAACAGCGACGGAAAGTGTTCACCGCACTGGATAATTCAGCGAGCCAAGGTCTGACATGAGATATCGATGCCATGGCGGCCCAAGACTTTTTCGAAACGGTTAGGCGATAGTCCTTCAATGTGCTTGGTGGTAAGCAGCATCGCCAGAACACTTGCGCTGGCCATGCTTTTCTCGATCAGTTGAGTCGGCTTTTCAGCAGTGACCATCGCCATCTCGCAGTCGCGAGAACCGTAAACTTTCCGAACATGTCTGATCATACGGACCTGCATCGGCACGATTTCAAGCCGCTCGCTGACTTTTCCCCATTAGTGTGTTTGCAGCAGCCGCAGATGCTCGTCAGTCCATGTTCGGGAAGTTCGTGGATGATCTCGATGGGCGCGGATCGGCGGGTAGTGTCTTGCGTTTGCCGTGGCATTTATCGTTCTGACCGTCCTAGAACTTAACTGGATGCGCCTCGTCCTTACATAGAGGAAATAGTTGGTGGGATGATCGCCGGCATCATCTAAGTGAGCGCGCCACCCATTTTGGGGTTGGTGGGGTTTATGGCGCGCTTACAGCAAAAAGGTAGATCTGATTGTTTCATAATTGGCGCCCACAAATTCATACGAATGCGGGCGCCTTGCTGCCGCATAGGATTACTTTATGTACTCTTTAGGTACTTCGTAAACAGGGTTTGAGATTGATTCTTTCGCGCTGTCGTAGGCTGTGGCAACAATGGCTAAATATATCACTACTATCAGAATCGCCCTTTTTTTCGGCAGGTAGTCCATGTTCTGTGTAAATGTGCCGAAAGCGATAGAGCAGTAAGCCATCAAGTGTAAAGGCAGGAAAAATCTAGTTTCAATTGCACCTGGTAAAATTGCAAAAACAGGAAGCAATATAACTAACGCCCAAGCTGCTCGAGGAAAGGTATCTCTCGTGATCCCTAATTCGCGAGAGTCTGACTGTTTGAAAACTAAATGGAAAAAAATCAAGAGTCCTAATATTGATATGGATATGCTTGATATGGATAAGTAGTCGTTCTCCTTTGATCGTGTTGTTGTATAGGGATCTCCATCTCTTATATCTAGTCCATTGAAAAAGTGTTTCGTGTAAATTCTCAAAAAAGAGCTAGGTTCCGATGCCAGTATTCCGAAGTACCATGGGATGGTTGCATGAGCTGTTCCAATGTTATGTTTGTTAAAAACATGCTCGCCTACGGGGTCGACATAATAAATAGGGAATATTGCTCTCGATATCGGGGATATATCCTGTTTCGTATCTTTGTACGGTAATTCCCCATTTAAGTTGATTGGCAAAAAGTGATGTGTTGTTAAAGTTTGCGATAACAAAAGGGGTTGGGGTGTTGAGATATTTTAGATTTATTAAGGATTGTGGTATTGAGGTAAGGATCACGCCAATAATGAAGAAGAATGTCAATGCTATGCGTATGATTGTCCTTTTCTCTCTTAGGATAAGAGTGGGAATAAGAAAAATTAATAACGCAATTGTGAATAGGTAAATTGTTCTGGTGTTGTACGCTCCATAAGATGCGACGCCGGAAAATAGAGCTAGAGCTATTCCGCACAGAAGAAAGTTCTGCTTAGAGGCATATACTATCAGCGCTAGTGAGGTTATTATCAAGCAGATTGCTGGTAAGTCGCTTAGTGGATAAGCGATAAGCCCAGGAAAGAAAATAGCTACACACGCAGGAGTGAAGAGTCGTCTGATAAAAGATGTTTTGCCACCAATCAGACTAACAAATATGTTAGGTAGCAAGATTGCCAGCACGAAAGAAAAAATAAAGTTTGAATTGCATAAAATGCGGAGTATCCAATTACTGGTATCGTGTCAAATAATAACCGTGCAGGCGCAAGAAGCATAGGGTAAAAATACCCTCTGTATGCTTCAGGGAATGATAGATCGAAGATGTGTTGGCTCAAACTCCAATAATATTCTGCATCACCTAAAAAGGTTGTTGCGTTGATATGGAATTGCGCGAGTATCATAAAAATAGCAGCGACCAATACTGAAAGTATATTTTCGTTGCGTTTTGTGAATTGAATTATTTTGGTTGTTTCATATGGCTTGAGTTTGCTGTGCCTACTGATGCTCATTATTTAATTCCGTTTTGGTTATTCTTTAAATGACCGGAAGACTTTGTCTTTTGCGGCGCATTCTACCTAAAGCAATTGCGCGGTCGCTATATTTCTGGAGAAAGCTGATGATAATTACCGTTGAGCAGTGCTGCAGATCCTTCCCAACACCGGCAAAAAAAGCCGGTGTTTTTACGTCTGCGCTCAATTTGGCGATAGAGCGCTTTCAGATCAACAACCGGTTGCGCATCTTGGACTTCATTGCCCAGGTCAGGCATGAGTCTGGCCGGTTCAACTAGCGGCGACCAATACCTGAGTAAGCGCGACACTTGCAGGCTGGCCCAACAGCTTGGCAATATGCCATAGGCTCGGCACGACAACTGCCCTGGCGTGCAGCAAGGCGCTGTTCGGTGACGGTCGACTGCTGTGCATGCCTGAACTGCTCGAGCAGACTGAATTGGCGACCAAGTCGGCAGCTTGGTTCTGGAATTCGCGAAGCCTGAATGTCTGGTTGATGCGAGGGATTTCATTATCATCACGAAACGTATTAACGGCGGGATCAATGGATTGGACGAGTGCAAATGGTTCTACAAAACCGCCCTGACGGTGCTGGCATCACGTCCATCTGGCTACGCATCCTTCCTCATATAGACGCTCTCGCGCTGGTGGCGTCTGCGCTGTTCGGCATCTACCGCCACGGTGTGACCTTTACCGACGCCAACTGCCGGGGAAGTGGATTGCTCGCGACACCCGGGACGCTATGTCCAAGGCAGCCAATGAGGCGATCGAACGCGCCATAGAACAGGCCCGTCAAGAGCCAATCAACAAGCTAATTCAGGATGGCCAACGGCTGATGCTGTCGCTGCTCGCGTTTCTGCTGAAGGCTTGCGCGGGACAGTTGACAATTTTGCCCGCCGCCTCGCAGCCAGTCAAAAAAGCAGTAATTCCTACGCAGCCACTGCAAGCGCGGCAACTACTCGCGCCGCAATGGTGCTTGCCGATGTGTTCAAGCGCGCTGATGAGGGAGCGAGAAATCTGGTGGGCTATTCAAAGCCACGTCCGCGGAATAATCTGCGAGCAATCTTATGACAGTGTTTCTAAATCATATTGAGTGATCGTACTTTATGTATTTTTTGCAGCGCCAAAGATCGCAAGACGTGATAGCTTTCATCATCCGAAGGCAGTAGTAAATCCTTTTCCCGCGTTGACGGATTCAGCGCGTCGCCTGATCTCACTATCAAAGAGGGGTGTCTCGCCAAATGTGATAATTCGTTTTTTCGGTGATAGGGTCCGACGCCGCTCTAAAGTCTTTATGGATAATTTTTCATTATTTACTTTACAAAATATTCCCTTCAAATTTTTTTCTTGCTAGTAGAATCGACTGTTTTGTTACTTCGTATAAGTACTCAAATTCAGTCTCTCCATTTTTCACAGCACCCATTTTTTCATGAAAAGAAATGACCTTTAAATTTTCTTTTCTCACCTCAAAGTGAGATTTCTTAAATTTTAGGTGCTCAAATCCGAACTGATACACTAAGAAAGCGCTTTCAATTGCTGCAAAACGAGTTTTGTTCTCGTTTAGAATCCAACTTCCCCAGCTAAAGGAATCGTCGCGTATGTCATAGATACGGACTGTCCCGCACCTGATTCCATCGTTACGCTCGATAATGAAGTAGTACTGAGTTTTGTTTTTTTCATCTTCTTTATATTTGCGTATCCACTCTGCCTGTGCGCTAACGCTTCCAGTGACTGGGGATAGGTGTTGGTTGTATTTGGTGTCAGTCCTTAAGCTCAGAATGAATTCGGCATCATCTTCCTTTACCAAGCGAAGGCGGATAGTTTTTGAATTTAGCTGCATGAAGCACATCCTGTTATTGAAGGTCCAAGTGCGCGGTAGCTGGCGGAGATAGTGCGATTGCTTAGCGGTTATGGGTTGGTTCAGCTTGTGAGTGTATCGTCTTCGGGATCCATCGCCAATGCAAACCAGGGCGGGTCGTCTATCGACGCCTGCGACCAAGGACTGATCGAGTAGGCTGCGTGTCAGACCGCAGATCAGCGCGCCCTTGATAGTCACTAGTGTTCTGTCTCTAAAATAATCCTCCGCAAAGTGGCTATTCTTTCTCGGTCATCACACCATCGGAGGCGAACAGATGAGCGCCCAAGATAATGTCTTGAGCCCCAAATAACACGCGGAACTAAGCCGCCGCACAAGGTCTGCCACCATCAGTAACGTGACGGTCGTCGCGCCCGGGTGTTCTTGTGGCGGCTCAAAGCTGTTTGCGGTTGAAAAGTCCACTTGGTTGGATCTTCTCTGCGCTCGGTCACTCTTTGGTGCCAGCGTTTTCAAGAGCAGCGACTAGACGGTTTGATCGACAAGCCAGGTCGCGGACGTAACTCATCCTTGCCACCAGAAGCTCTAACCCGAGTTATTGAGCAAGTGGTTCAGCAGCGGTCAACCTCGCTGGATATGTCAAAGCATGGCGCGAGTCGTTGGCATCTCACCGGCCAGCGTCCAACGCATATTGGTCGTCAACGGCATAAAACCGTACCTGACACGCACCTTCAAACTGTCCAACGATCCAAACTTCGAAGAGAAACTCTGTGGCGTCACTGGGCTGTATCTGGATCAGCCTGATAAGGAATTGATGCTCTGTTGCGATGAAAAAAGCCAGGTTCAGGTCCTTGAGCGCACTCAGCCAGGTCTGCTTCTGGGGATCGGGCATATCCGCACCCAACCGCACGATTATGTCCGCCATGCACCGTCACGTTGTTCACCGCTCTGGATTATCTTTAGGGGCGCTTGATCAGCTGCCATCGAGAGCCGACACCGGCATCAGGAATGGCGCGAGTTGGAAAGCTCGATCAGCACGTTATTTGCGCTGCGAAATCCGCACACTACGCGCTTATATCTGGAATGCAGCTAAAAAGGCAGAAGCCGTTGCCTCCCAGTACAAAGTCTTCACTCAGTTTCGAGGCTTGTAGGAACATGAAAAGCACCGGCTCAAACACCGCGACCTTAATGTCTAGTTCGACCAGGGAGGCGAGGCCGTCGATAGATTTTCGGAAGTCGACGGGTTGGTTTGGGGTACAGATAGACTTTTTCGACTTTTGCGTCGGGACACATCCTGAGGGGCTGGCTCCAGAAAGGAATTGGAAGCAAAGCACCTAGGATCAAGAGGTAAATTTGAATATGGTTTATGTGGCGCGTACCGTCAATACGCCTCCTGATTGTTTCACATCCTGTAACGGACACATTTTTGACAGGCTCCAGACATCGCCTAAGTTTGGGAGGCAGCTTCGGAAAAGCTGCTTTCTCAATCGATGTCATGGAGCTTCATTTATGCGTACTGGCTATTTCTACTCTCTGGTTTTCGCCCTGCTCACCAGCGCCTCTATTGCCGCCATTGCTGCG